>JADMIO010845970.1_pt1 | contig 39605 bp, 30 predicted proteins | sample 8958161 | NCBI WGS metagenome assembly JADMIO01 (sample SAMN16585339, study PRJNA669376) | soil metagenome | isolation source: Crop rotation soil | place: USA: Cullars Rotation, Alabama | collected 2011 | reverse complement strand
CGACAACTTGTCCACGTGGAATTCTAAGCTTAGGATCCCAATGTGCTGGAAAGGAGGATGACACGAGCATCTACTTTGCGGGCGATCAACTGTGGAGCGTGCCGAAAACGGGTGGCCCGGTCCGCGTGCTCTTCGATCAGCCGACCGACGGCATCGCCGTCAGCGATGACTCGGTGTTCTTTTGCGATTACGCTCCTGGGACACCGCCGAAGCTGCGCCGGTGGTCTGAACCAACCGGCGTGGAGGAGATGGCAACACTCAGGGACGCTGACTCGTGCGGGCGCTTGGTGGTCCAAGATGGCAATGTTTACCGAATACCGCTCGCCACGCAGAGGGCGCGGGCGAGTCGCGTGCGGATCGCTGACGGTGCAGAAGATTTCATCGCCGACGATATCCAGGTGTCACGCGGCTTCGCGGTTGCGGGGGCGTTTCTCTACTTTACTGAAGAAGACAGCCAATCCATTCAAAGGATCTCGTTGGGCGACGGCACCAGAAGCACGCTGTTTAGCTTCGCCGGATACCCATGGGCGATAGACACGGATGGTTCTCTGATCTACGTGAGCGTGGAATACCTGGATCCCGTCACCAAGTATTACACCTCCGCCCTCTTGCGTATGACAGTCGAAGGCAGCGATCCGTGCGTGGTCGGTTCGGCCGCGTCTTCTGCATCGCTAGTCGTCTCTGGCGATCGCGCCTACTGGACGGGTGACTGCTTGATCCACGGCGCCCGCTAGCGAGCGCGGGCCGCCGATTTTAACCTCAGATCTTGGAGAGAGTGCTCACCGCCGCGTCATCCTCCAAAGAATCGCCACAATCCGCTCCACCAACTTCATCGCGCTCTCCGCCTCGCCCGCCGTCACCAGCCGCCAGGCGACAGCCTGGCGCAGCGCATGCCGGGTCTCCCCCGCGCTTCCCGCAGCCGTAAACAGCCGTGCCCGCCGATTGCCCGGATCCGAAAACGCCGCCTCCGCCGCATTGAGCCCAATCGAGCTCGCCGCGCGCCGCAACTGGTCTTCCAATGCCTTGTCCCGTTTGATGCGCGGCATCAACGGCACCAGCGCCTCGATCAACTGAATGCTGAGCTCTTCAACGTGAAACGCCATCGTGAAACTCCGTTCGTGATTTCGGTCTCGCCCGCTTGCGAGCCACAACCAGCCCAACATCAGTCCGCGCAGCTGCGGTCGAGGCTGACCGCGTAGCGGTCACCGGCGCAGCCGGCTGCGGCCTCGACCGCAGCTACGCGGACTGATAAAATCAACCTCCCCGAGCAAGCCACCCGTAGGTCTCCGTCCCCCTGCAACCGCCGCAGGCGTCCACCGCCTCCGGGCGAAGCCCCGGCTCACGTCCCCCGCGCCGAAGGCGCGTCCACGTCTCCCGCGCCGAAGGCGCGTCCACCTTCACGGCCACGGCCACCGCTCCGCTCGCGCCGCAGGCGCGGCGTTCACGATCGTTTCACTACGCTCAGCTTCGTTAAAGCGTGCCGGTGGTACCGAAAGCCGACACGACAGCCTTCTGCAAGATTGGCCGCGTTTCGGCAGCCCGATCCGTCAAAGAGCCTTCTGAATCAGCTCCGGTCGCACCAACGGCACGAACATGGGGTCGAAGGTGACCTCGGGCGTGATGCCGGTGTGGAACGCATAAGAGACGCGCAGCGAAACGCGCGTGCCGCGCAACGCGCCCTTCGTCATCAGCTCCGCCGCGCGCACGCCGATGCGCGCTTCCAAGGCGGCCCGGGGCGACGGCTTGGCTTGACGTAACACCTTGGGGTTAGCCCAGGCGCCGAGCACGAAGGCGATGGTCGGCGAGCTGCTGCTGGGCAGCGCCGCCAACGCCTTGGCCAGCGCGGTGCGCTGTGGGTCTTTCTTGGCGTCCCATTCGAGCACCAGTTTCTCGGCGCGGATCAACAGCAGCAAATCAGCGGCGGGGCCGGGCAGCGAGTCAATCTCGGCGGCCTTGCTGAGGACGCCCAGTGCGTCGCTGGTCCGACCCAGTCGCTCCAGCGCGCCGGCTGCGTCGAGCACGGCGCGCAGCGCGAGATCGGGCGGCAACGGCTCACCGATGAGCTGGCTCGACACCTGCGCGAGCGCGCGGTGCGACCGTTCGCTCGGCGCTGTCGCGGCTTCGAGCTCCGCCAGCAGCAGCACCGCGGAAGCGCTTTGCGTGCTGCCCTTGGGCGAGACGGTGAGCTGCTCGGCCAGCGCCGCTTTGGCCGACTCGAGCACGCTGGGTTCCGGGCTACTGACGGCTTCCCATGCCAAAAGACCGGCACGGGCGGGCACCAGCAGGCTGGGTGCGGTCGGCGGCAATAGCGGCAAAATAGGCTGATCTGCCGCCAAGACGGCGCTGACCGCCAACCGCGGCGCCGGCGCCTCCACTCCCAATGCGGCGAACCACAGCTCTTGCTTCTTGTTCGAGTCGACCTGCGGCCGCTCACCGTGCGGCATGTGCAGCCCGGCCGTGACCCCTGCCGAAAGCGCGGCCGCGAAGACCGCGAACGATTTTTGCTCCGGCAGCTCACGGAGCACGGTCGAGAGCGCCTGGTAGCGATCCGTGAAGTCACGCTCGAGGCTGGCGGCGTCGGAAGCTTGCGCGAGTGACGTGACCCAAGGCACCACGTGGGCCAGGCCGATGTACGCCTCGGCGGAAGCCGCGTCGCGACCGCCACCGGCTTGCCAAGCCAAGTCCATGTCGGTCAAAGCTGGCGTGAGACCGGGCCGCACCGTAACCGCGTCGGCGCACAACCGCGGCGAGCCGACCTGCGGCGGTAGCCCGGGACACGCCGTGCCGTCCGCGGCAATCACCGCCAACGCGGCGCCGACACGTAAATCCGTCTTGGCCTTGCCCTGAACCGGGACGAGCGCACCGCGAGCGTCCGCATAACGGCCGAGCTCGAGCAACGCCCAGGCTTTGACAACGGGATCGGAGGCGTTGCGGTTCTTGAGCGCTTGCCGGAGCCGCGTCAGCCTGGCGCGTTCGGGCGCGGTCTCGGCGACGCCCAAAACCGCTGCTTCGAAGCATTTTTCGTCCTGATCGAAGGCGCACGCCACCGCCAGGCGCGCCAGCACGTCGCTGTTGCGAGCGACGGCGGCCGACGTCTCGAGCGTCAAGCGCACGACATCGGGACGCTCCGCCGCGATGGCAGCGCGCTCGAGCGCAGCCAGCAACGGTGGCAGCTCGGCGGCGGGCACGTTCGCGACGTCGAGCACGCTGTCGCGCAGAAAATGCTGAGCCGCGCGTTGAGCCAGGTCGTGAGCCAGCTGCACTGCCTGACGTCGCTCGTCGTCGGTGCTCTGGGGCGAAGACTCGAACGCGGGCGGTAGCTCTTGGGTGGCGACGGGCGTGGTGGCCAGGGCCAACAGCGCGGCCGCGGAGCCACCGCCAGCCTTGAGGTGCAAGAGCGGCACGGCGGTCGCGAGCTCCCCACGCAGCACCTGCTCACGCTGGTCGGGCGCGAGGCTCTTCAACCGTGCGTCGAGAGCCGATTGCGCGGCTTGCGGCAAGAGTTCGAGCACCGGTGCGGGACGCGGAGCCGCGCGGAGCAAGACGAGCAAGCGCTCCTTCGCGGGCTTGGACTCCGCGAGCGGCGCCGCTGGCTTCGACACACCCACGACCTTGGGTGGGGGCACCGAAGCCGTGCAAGCATTGAGGAGCGTGGCGAGCAGAAATGGAGCCGTGAGGCCGCGGTACCGGTTGGGCATCAGAACCGGAAACGCCCCAGGAAATACAGGCTGCGCGCGTCGCCGTTGCCGTGGGGTCCAATCAAGTTGTGGAAGCGCAGCGAGAAGCCGACGTCCACGTCGCGCGCCACGTCGAACAAGATGCCGCCCTCGAGGGGCATCTGAAATTCTTTCCCGAAGCGATCGAAGGGTCCGCCGAGACCGCTGCCTACGAATGGCACGACCACGTGAGTGGCTTGGAAGTAGAACCAAAACGGCAGGTTCAAATCTTGACCGTTGCCCATGGGGCGATTGGTGAAGCCGATGTACACCGAGGGATCGAACACGAACGCGGTGATGTCGCCAATGTTGACGCGACCGAGCACGCCACCCTGCACGCCCATTCGAAACGGTGAGAAGCTCCGGATGGGCACGCCGGCGTGCAGGTCGAGCTCGAATTTGTTCGACCCGGTCAGGTAATACATCAAGTCGAAGCCGGCGTCGTTGTACGGCTTGTCGCAGCCGTTCAAGCACAAGCCGGTGGCGTGCGAGATGCCGATCGACAAGTCGTCGGTGATGGCCCAGTACAGGTGCGGGGCGATCTTGACCGGCTGCAGCACGCTGTCGCGCGACATGTTGAATTCGACCATCGCGGGGCGCGCGGGGTCACCGGTCAGCTCGAACGAGCCCTTGGGCATCAAGAAGCTCTTGCGCGTCCACTCTTCGGCCCGCGCCGGCGGCGAAAAAAGAAGACAAAAAGCCGCTAAGACGGTGCCGAAAGCCTTTTTGAAGCTCATCGGCGACCATCCTAGTCGGCAGGGCTGAGTTGTCGACCTTTTCAGCCGGGGGTCAGCATGATCGGGTAACTGACGGTCACGATGCCGCCTTCCGGGGTCGGGAACGACAAGCCGTAGAACGCGCTCGCGACGCACGACTTCACGGTGGCATCGGGCAAGTCACCGCCGGCCGACACGTTGCTGACTGCGCCGTCGCTGCCGATCACGAAGCGCGCGACGACGCGGCCTTCGAGGTTGGGGTTGGAGCGCAGCCCGCCTTCGTAGCAGTTGCGGAAGCGACCGAAGTTCTGGCGCACGATGCGCTGAATGACATCCGGCGGCAGGCGACCGCTCACCTTAGTGACACCGTCCGGACGGATGCTCACGCCGTGCGGTTTGTAAGTGCCACCCAAGCGTCCCATCGAACGGCCCGTGCCGTCGCCGCCGCAGTTGGCGCCCATGCAGGTACCGATGCGGTCCAAGCCCACGCCAAAGCCTTTGCCGCCGCCGCCGAGGCCGCCTCCCGACAAACCCAAGCCGCCGCCACCGAAGCCTTCGCCGAGGTCGTGACTAAACATGTCGCCCATGGCGTTCATGCTGTCGGGACCCGTTGCGACGTCGCCCCACGGAGAGCTGGGCGCGGTCGAGCCGTTCAACGTGTTGAGCATGCCGACGAGGCCAAAGTCTTGCGCTTCTTTGACCATCTCGGCGCGCGAAACGACGCGCTCGGCGGTGTCGCCCTTGATCGCCATGCGCCCCGCCGTTTTCACCGCCGGATTGCCGGCTTTGCCTTCGGGGCCCTTGTTGCGTTCCGCGGGCTGGCCTTTCTCGCCGCCGCCCGGCTCGACCGGTTGCGGTTGCTCTTGCTTCTCGCGTTCGGCGCTAGCGTGCAGGTACTGCTGCATCAAGTCCAAGCGATCTTTGTCTAGGTCGTCCTCGGCTCCCCAAGCCATGCTGGGCGTGAGATACGCGAGGCTTGCGACCAACAACCCTTGCAAGAGCGCCGCGGTGCCCATGGTAACGACCGCCGAACGTTCGACGCCCAACACTGCACGCGGCACGCTCTCCGGCTTCTCGCCGCCGGCGACGCGAAAAGTCACGCCGGAAGCTTCGATGATCACGACGCGATCTTGGCGTAGCTCGATGCCACGTGCGCCGAGCGCCACGTCCGAGCAATCGACGATAGCCGAACCGATGTCGACGACCTGACCCTTTTCCAGCACGCGCGGGGTCTCGTTCGAAGTGAAGATGGCGAAGGGCGCGCCCATGCGAATCGCGATGATTTCTCGGCGTTCGCTGCCCAGACGCTCGGCCGCGAGCGCAAAGTCGATATCGCCGGCTGGGCTCGTGCCTTTGCCGCCGGAGCCGCCCACTTCACCGACCGCGTACTTGCGCGGCGGTGTCAGCTGCGCGACCGCCAGTACGTTCGTGCCCCAAAGCACCGTCACCTCGAGCGACTCGGCGACCGGTGCGTTTTGGTTGGCGGGTAACGGAGCCGGCGCCTCTGGCTCCGTCTTCAAGAAGGGGTTGTGGGAAGCGAATACACGATGATCGAACGCAGCCGGCGAGCCAGCCGCTGAATGCAGCGATGCCATAACGATTTCTCCTTGAGTTGGATGACGTCGCTGACGCGAGGATCGCGTTTTACTGGCCGGCGCTGCTCGTGGTTAGCGAGCGGCCGTCCCGAACGTCACGCCCAAACCAGACACAGCCCCCGCGGCAAAGTTCCCGCCCCCACGTTTTTTTGCCCACACCCGCGCACGTACGCCCTTTGGCGCCGCTGTCGGCCATCCCCCCACGCCGCGCGAAGCCTTCGCCCGACCGGCCACGACACGCAACGCCGCCAAACCTAAAGGAATGCCCCGCCCAGCCGTTACACCCCTTGGGAGCGAGCGCGCCACAGCGCGAGGTCCTAAACCGTGGGAGCGAGCGCGCAGCGCGAGCCCACGAGACCGAGACCGAGACCGAGACCGAGACCGAGACCGAGACCGAGAGCGAGCGTAGCGAGCGCCGGAAGAATCCGAGCTGTGCCGCCGAGATGGCGTGTTACGGTTAAGGGTTGAGGGACTGTCCTTGAACGAAAACCGCAAGCTGGACGGCTACGAGGAAGAATCTGACGATAGGACTGCGATCGTCAGCCTCAAAGAGCTGAAGGCCCCGCGCCGGCAATCGAAGGATCGCCATCTGCTGGTGCGCGTGCGCGGTGCGGAGCTGGGACGAGTCACGCTGTTGTCGCCCGAGCAAGTGCGCGTCGGGCGCAGTCAAGATTCGGAGCTGTGGTTGTCCGACGACGGTGTGAGCCGCCGCCACGCCACCTTGCTTCGTCAAGGGAGCTCATACGTCATCAAGGACGAAGGCAGCGCGAACGGCACCTTCGTCGGCGGCGTCAAGGTGGACAGCCACGAGCTGCGCGACGGCGACGTGATCCAATTCGGTCCCACCGCCGTCTTCCGCTACACGCTCAGCGACGAGAGCCAAGAAGCGTTGCTGCGCCAGCTGTACGACGCCAGCGTCACCGACGCGCTCACCGGCGCGCACAACCGCGAGCATTTCGACACGCAGCTACGCGCCGAGCTTTCGTATGCGCGCCGGCACAACACCGACGTCTCGCTCGTCATCTTCGACGCCGACCACTTCAAAAAGGTGAACGACACCTACGGCCACCAGGTCGGCGACGCGGTGCTGATGCAAATCGCCAACGTGGTCCGAAGCACGGTACGAAGTGAAGACGTGTTCGCGCGCTACGGCGGCGAAGAGTTCGCGCTCGTGCTGCGCGGCATCGACATCGAGGGCTGCGGCGCCGTGGCCGATCGCCTGCGCGAACGCATCGCCGCCCTCAAGATCTCGACCGATCGCGGGCCGATCAGCGTCACGGTCAGCGCCGGCTGTACCTCGCTGACCACGACCGCCGAAAAGACACCTGAAGGCATGATCGCAGCCGCCGACCGCCGCCTGTACGGCGCCAAACACGCCGGCCGCAACCGCGTCGTGATCAGCGACTGAGCCGGGTAGGCCCTGCCTGGCTGCCCAGCTGGGCAGCTCGCACTTGCGAGTCACCTCGCGGTTCCGGCACGACGATCGAGGGACCCAGATTTTCTTACAGGAAGATCAGAAGGGTAGAAGGGCGAGCATTTTGGGCGCCACGCTGTTTCGTCGTTCGCGTCGCAGCGCACGCTTCTTGAAGAAGGCTTTCGATTCGACGCAGCCGCCGAAGCACCTTGGCGCCCCCATTCTGGTCTTCTGCCCTTCTGATCTTCCTGTGAAAAAATCTGGGTCCTCCAAGCGCCGTCGCACCGAAAGGGCGGAGCCTTGACTCCGCGCGCGGCTAGGGAGAAGGAGGGCTGTGGAAGAGCCGCTCGCGCCGTCTGGCAATGCGCTCCGGCCACGCTCGCTGGCTTATGCCGCCTTGGGTTTCACGGCGCTCGTCGTGCTGGTCGCGCACGACGCGCATTTTGCGCTGAGCGTGCCGCTCGGAATCGTGGCCGTCGCGCTGGCCGCCTTTGGCGTGCTCGATTTTGCAGGCTGCTTCGACGACCCGGAAGCGCCCGGGCAAAGCAGCTGGTCGCTCACGCAGCTGGGCCCGCCTCTGATTCAGCTTGGCGCGGCGTCGCTGGCTTGGGTGATCGCGCTGCGCGTCGCAGTGGCGGGCGTGTTGCCTTCGCCTCGCTGGCTAGCTCCCGCCTTGGTGACCGTCACGTCGCTCGGGGGCGTGGTGGCGGTCGCGCGGCTGTTTGCGACGTTGTGGCCAACCGAGCCGCTGCCGCGACGCGCCGGCTTCTGGCTCGTGCTCGGCGGCGTCGCGCTATACGTGCCGCTGCTCGGCTGCTACTCGCTGCTCGATCCTTGGGAACCGCACTACGGGGAAGTGGCGCGCGAAATGCTCGCGCGCAACGACTGGATCTCTTTGTGGTGGGCTCAAGAGGGCTGGTTCTGGTCCAAGCCCGTGCTCGATTTTTGGTTGCAAGGGCTCGCTTTTGCGCTCTTTGGCGTGAAGTTTCGGCCCGACGAGATGCTGAGCGGGGCGGCACACGGTTACTTGCCGCAGCCGGAGTGGGCCGCGCGCCTACCGATCGTGCTGCTGACGCTGGTCGCCGTTTACGCTTTGTACCGCTTCGTGGCGGCGGCGGCCGGGAAGCGCGTGGGCTTCTTGGCCGGCCTCGTGCTGCTGTGCGCGCCGTACTGGTCGCTGTTGGCGCACCAGAGCATGACCGATATGCCGTACGTGGCGCCGCTCACGGTCGCGGTCAGCCTTTTTGGCTTGGGCTTGCTCGCCGATCCGGAAGAGCGAGCGCCGTCAATCGCGTTGACTGCGGTTGGCCGTACGTTGCGCATCTCTTCCGCACATGGCCTTTTTGGTCTGGTGCTGGTGAGCGCGCTGCCGCAGCTGGCGCTGTTGGTGTCGCGAAACCTCACGCTGCAGATTGCGTCACCTCCTCACGGCTTCCGCTGGCACTTGGACGAGCTGTTCTCGGGCTCGGGCCTGGGCAATTGCGGGCTGCCTGGCAACGAGGCCTGCCGGCAGGTGCTACCGGCCAACACCATGTTCCAGCCCTTGCTGGGCGCGGTGATCTTTGGCGCGGCCTTGCTGTACTTCGTTTGGCTCAACCGCGGCGAGCGCCGCAAAAAGCGCCTGTATTACCAAGCCGCCTGGTATTTCACCGCGCTCAGTGCGTTGGGTAAGGGTGCTCCGGGGCTGGTCTTGCCGTTGGCGATCGCCGGCGCGGTGTTGGTCGCTCGGCGCGATTGGCTCGAGCTCACGCGCGTCGAGCTGGCCAGCTTCGGTTTGCTGATCGCCGCGGTATGCTTGCCTTGGTACGTGCAAGCGTACATGCGACACGGCGAGCCGTTCACGGATCGCTTGTTGATTCACGACATGTTCAAGCGTGCGTTCGTGCACGTGCACGACACCAACGCGGGCAGCGACGTCTCGTGGCGATACTACCTTTGGCAGCTGGGTTACGGGCTATTTCCGTGGACCGGTTTGGCCCCCGTCGGGCTCGGCATCGCGCTTTCACGCGGCAGTGACCCTGACCACAGGTTGCGTGACCTTTCACTGGTGATGGTGCTGTGGCTCACGATCGCGTTCGCGTTGTTCACGCTGTCTTTGACCAAGTTTCATCACTATGCGCTGCCGTGCGCGCCGCCGCTGGCGGTGTGCATCGCGCTGGTGCTCGACCGCGCCTTGGGTGAGCGCGACGCGTCGCTGGCCAGTCTTTCGCTGCTGGCCGCGCCGCTGACATTGCTGGTGGCGCGTGACTTGTCGACGTCGGTCCCGGGCGACGTGCCCGGGTCGGCCCGGCTATTGCACCTCGTCACCTACAACTACAAGCGCGTCTGGCCCGAGACGCTCGATTTCGAGACCGTGCAGCTGGGCTTTGGCGTGGCCGCAGCCGCCTGCACGCTGCTCTGGCTGGTGCCGCGCCTGCGCGTGGCCGGTACGCTGTCGTTGGCAGCCGTGGGCGTCGGCTTCTGCGCGTTTACGCTCTGGGTTTACTTGCCGGCGCTCGCTCCTCATTTCGGCCAGCGTGAGGTGCTCTTGGCCTATTACCAGCGGCGGCATGGTCCCGAAGAGCCGATCGTCGCTTACCAGATGAACTGGAAGGGCGAGAACTTCTACACTGGCAATCGCCTGCCCGCGTTCGTCTCGACCGGAGCAAAATTCACCAAATGGCTGAAAGCGCAGCGTAAAGCCGGCACGAAGGTCATCTACTTCATCAGTGAGCACGGTCGCATCGGCACGCTGAAGAGCGAGCTGGGTGCCGGCTTTCGCGCGCAAACCTTGACCGACAAGCTTCTGAACAACAAATTCGCGCTCGTGAGGGTAGAGCTAACGGCCGAGCCGAACGACACGAACGAGCCGAATTAGTCAGCGATCAGCACTGTGACGGCGCTGCGTGGACCCAGATTTTCTTACAGGAAGATCGAAAGATCGGAAGGTTTGGTTGTTCGAGACGTGCGGCACCGCAGCGCGACTGCGCAGTTGCCGATCGACTACGAACGTCTCGAACCCCAGAAATTCTCGGCTTCCGATCTTCCGATCTTCCTGTGAAAAAATCTGGGTCCGTCCCCATGACTTGCTTACGGGGTGTTGCCCGTCTCGTAGTCGACCATGCGCACGCCGCGGCGCGCCTTGTCGGCCTCGGTCGCGGCGCGCACGCTTTCGTACAGCTTTACCACGTCGGTCTGGATGGCCATGACGTTGAGCTCGGGCGTGGTCTTGTCGAAGGTCTTGAGCAGCAGGTTGCCGGTGCCCATGATGCGTTGCCCGAACGGGCGCTCGACCGTGTAATCAGACACGCGATACAGGTCGATCTGCTCCAGCTTCTTGGACAGCACGCCGGTCTCGACCACGATGCGGCGCGTGGTGATGCGGTACGTCTTGCCCAACGTCTGAAACCAGCGCACCAGCAGCCACAGCCCGAGCGTGAAAATGGACGCCAAGAGCGTGCCGATACTGGGTACCAAGGCCGCACGACCCTCGAACAGCACCTCTTCGCCATCGTGAGACGCGAGCGTCACGCTTGCCATAGGTGATCGAGTAGCACGACTTGAGCGAGCTGGGTCTAACGGCTACGATCTTCGCATATGCCCAGCCGGCCTGAAGTGCGCATCGCCCTGTTCGGCATGAAGGGGGCCGGCAAGACCACGCTGCTGGCCAGCTATTTCGGCAACCAGCAGCGCAACGCCTTCGAAGAGCGCCACGGCTACCGGCTGGAAGCCGCTGACGCCGCGCAGGGCAGCGTGCTGTTGTCGCGCTACTACCGGCTCGAGGGCGGTGATTTCCCGATCGGCACCGACGGCTTCGATACCCTGCGCTTTGGCCTCAAGGTGCACGAATTGCCGACGCCCAGCCTCGACGTCGTTTGGTACGACTACCCGGGCGGCTGGTGGGAGACCGCGCCCAGCGACGAGGCCGAGCGCGACGCACGCCGGAAAGCGCTCGAGCTGTTGCTCGACAGCCACGCGGCGATTCTGCTGATCGACTCCGAGCGCTACGCCAAAGAGGGCCTCACCTACGCCCGCAGCTTGCTCGACCAATTCCGCGCGGAGATCCGCCGCATCGTCAACGAGCTGTCGGCGTTGGGCAAAGCTCCGGATTTTCCCGAGCAATGGCTGATCGCGTTTTCGAAAGCGGATCTGTTGCCCGAGCGCACCACCGCCCTCACCTTGGCGCAGGAGCTGCGCGAAGGCGCTGCCGATCAACTGCTGGGTGTGCAAAAGGCGGTGGGCGGCGGCAGCAGCTTCGGCGAAGAGTTCCTGCTGTTGAGCGCCGTACGCGGTGACGGCCGGCGTGTGCTGGACGCTCACGAAAGCTTGGGCCTGACGACCATTGCCCCTTTGGTGCTGCTGGGCGCGCTCTCGCGCGTTGCCGAAAAGACCGGCCGCGGCCGCGTTTGGGGCACGCTGGCCACGGCTCTCGACGTGATGCGCGGCTTGACCGAGGTCGTGGACAAGCTCGACGATTTTCTGCCGGTCAAATACCGGGTGCTGACCGTCTTGATCAAAGCCCTGCGCACCAAAGAGGGCCTCACCGTCAGCGCCGAAAAGCTGCGCGAACGCCAAAAATCAGCCGCCAACCGCGGCAAAGCGCTCGACGCCGCCGCGTACGCCCTGCGCGCCGAGCTGGCCCGGCCCGACACCGAGCGCGCGTACTTCAAGACCAGGCTGACCGATGGCTGAAACGCTCACGTTGCGATTGGGCGACGTCCTTTACCGCACGCGCGGTCACGACTGGGACTATGCCTTTTTGCTGCAGCCGGAGCCGCTGCTCGGCGAAGGCTGGTACGCGCTGCACCGTCGCATCTTCGCCAACGTCGAGCCGACGGATGCACCGGTCTCGTTGCGCGGCTCGCTCGCGGTCGGCGTGGGCCAGCCGTTCTTTGCCACCGCCTTCACCGATGCAACGCGCCGCGACTACCAGGCGCGACCGATCGCGCACTACATTACCTGGTTGGGCAAAGCCGCCGAGAACGCGCCGGGCGTGAGCTTCGGTGAAGGGCTGGTGGCGGCGCTGGGCGAGGCGCTCGACAGCGTTTTCGGCTTGGACCCGGAAGCGGTCAAACGCGGCGAAACCAAGGCGCTCGACACGCTCTTGCGCGCCCGCTTTCGCGCCGCGCTCAACCAAGCCGAAGTCACCGTGAGCTGCCAGCCGTCGCGCGCGCTGCGTTGGCTAGGCAACGTCGCGCCCTAAGGGCCCGATTCAGTCGTCGTCCGACTTCAAGATCGCTTCGAAATCGCGATCCATGACCGTTTTGCGGCCCGCGGTGCCGGCGTGGCGAATGGCTTTGTCGCACAGCTTGCGTAGATGCGCGGACAACACCTCGATCGCGCCGTCCGACGTGCTCATCTCCGAGCGCGCCTTCACGTAAGCTTTGAGCTTCGACACGACGATCAATACGTCTTTCGGCAGGCCATCGTCGGATAGGCCCACGATGCGCCGCTTGTCAGCTTCTTCCGACATCTGGGTCGCCTTCTCTTCCTCGGCAAGCTCGGCCATGAACTGCTCGCGCGACGGCGCCTTCACGGGCTCGGCCCAGGCGTCGCGGTGTCGCATCATCGGGACGTGCGCGTCCCAGCACGAGACCGAGCAGAAGAACAAGCCGGTCCGCTTGCGATTGCAGGTCGAAACGCTACAGCGATAGTAATCAGCCGAGAACGCAATCGGTCGTTTGCATTCGCTGCACAGCTTGAATTGCGGGGGTAGTTCCACGCTCACGTCTGCGCGAGCTTGCCCCAAAGCCATCGCGGAGCAAAGCACGAGCCGTTTTCCCTACAAAGGAGCAGCCGCCAGCCGACATGTGAGCTCGGTGTTCGCCGCACGAGCCAAGTGGCGACGCTCTTGCGATTCACTTATATCCCCCGCACAATCGGCGGTGCGGGCATCGGGTTGCCATGAAGAAAACCGTCGCGTTCGGAGAGGTCTTGCTCAGGCTCAGCCCACCGGGCAACGAGCGCTTCATGCAGTCGCCGGTGCTGGGAGCCACCTTCGGCGGCGGTGAGGCCAACGTGGCCTTGAGCTTGGCCGGCCTGGGCCTCGAGAGCTCGTTCGTGACCCGCTTGCCGGCAAACACCATCGGCGACGCCGCCGTGCGCACCCTGCGCTCCGAAGGCGTGCAGACTCAGCACATCGTGCGCGGTGGCGACCGCGTCGGCATCTATTACGCGGAGAGCGGCGTACATCCGCGAGCGGCGACGGTCGTCTACGATCGCGCGCATTCGTCGATCACCGAGCTCGAGCCGTCGGCGGTCGATTGGGATCGCGTGTTCGTCGGCGCTCATTGGTTCCACGTCAGCGGCATCACGCCGGCGCTCGGCCCCAAGCCGCAAGCCTGCACCCACCTGGCGCTCGAGGCCGCCAAGCGCGCGGGCGTCACGGTGAGCTTCGGCGTGCACTACCGCGCCAAGCTGTGGTCGTCGGAGAACGCGCAGCGCGTACTCAGACCGCTGCTCAGCTACGTCGACATCGTGTTCGCCAACGAAGACGACATTCGTTACGGTCTGGGCGTCGTGCGCAGCCGGACCGAGCGCAGCGGAGAGACCGGCAGCACCGAGAGCTATCGCCAGCTCGCCGAGCGCGTCGCGACCGACTTCGGCATCCAAATGGTGGCCATGACCCTACGCGAGCGCTCGTCCGCCACCGACCACACCTGGAGCGGCCTTCTGTACGAAAAAGGCAGCAACACCCTGTTCGAATCCGCGCATTACCCGGTATCGGTGGTCGAGCCCATCGGCGCCAGCGACGCCTTCACGGCCGGCTTGATCTACGCCGTCTTGGCGGGCCGCTCCGCCGAACGCGCCCTCGCCTTCGCGGTCGCGGCCGGAGCTCTCAAACACACCATCCCCGGCGACTACAACCGGGTTTCCGCGGCCGAAGTCGACCGGCTCGCCACCGGCGAAGCCAGCCTGCAACGCTAGGGGTTAGGGCCGGGGCGTGAGCTGCACCACTCTTCCAACGCGTCCAAGAGGCCCTCGACGGTGTAGACCGACGCTTGAACGGTGGGTTTCAAGCCCGCCGACTCCAGCGTGCGGGTGGTGACGGGACCGATGCTACAGACGGCAATCCGCCCCAGCAGCTCTTTGGCCTCGGCGCCCAACGCCTCGAGCGTGGACGTGACGGTGGAGCTGGAGGTGAACAGGATGGCGTCCGCGGTGCCGGCGGCAATGCGCGTCGCAAGCTCGGCGCCCGAGCTTTGCAGTGATTTCGTCTCGTAGGCGACGACGATGTCGACCTCCGAGCCGCGCGCCCGCAAGGCGTCCGGCAGCACGTCACGCGCCGAAAGCGCGCGCAACAAGAGCACGCGCCGGGGTACGCCCTCGGCCAGCACGGCCGCGGCCAAACCTTCGCCGACGAACTCCTGCGCCACCGCGTCGGCCTTGATGCCCAGGCGCAGCAACGCTTCCGCGGTCTTGGGCCCGACGACACCGACCTTGGCCGCGCCGAACGCGCGCGCGTCGCCGCCCAGGCGCAACAGCTCGAGTCGCAGCTGCTCGACCGCGTTGGCGCTGGTGAACAGCACCCAGTCGTAGCGCGACATCTCGGCCACCGCGCGTGACAGCCGCGCCGTGTCGGGCGGCGCCGTGATCTCGATCATCGGCAAAATCACGGGTATTGCCCCGCGTTCGCGCAGGGCGGCGGCCGTGTCGCGCGCTTGGTCGACGGCGCGCGGCAGCACCACCCGTTTGCCGGAAAGCGGCCGCGAATCGTACCAGCTCAGCTTTTCGCGCAAGGTGACGACTTCACCCACCAAAATGATGGACGGATTCTTGAGCCCCGCGTCGGCGGCCGCCTCGGCGATGCGCTCGACCGAGGCGGTCACGACGCGCTGCTCGGGCCGAGCGCCCCAGTGAATGACCGCGGCCGGTGTGCTGGGAGCGCGTCCGCCGTCGATGATGGCCTGCGTGATCTCCTTGATGCGCCGCATGCCCATCAGCACGCAAATCGTGTCGGTCGCGGTCGCCAGCTTCTTCCATTGCTCGGGCGACCACTCGACCCCTGCGCGATCACTGCCCGTGATGAACGTCACGCTCGACGACAGCTCGCGATGCGTGAGCGAGATACCAGCATAAGCGCTGGCCGCGACCGGTGACGAAACACCCGGCACGATCTCGAACTTGATGCCGGCCTCCGCCAACGCCAACGCCTCTTCGGCGCCGCGCGCGAACATCAGCGGATCGCCGCCCTTCAACCGCACCACGCGCTTGCCCTGACGCGCCAAGTCGATCATCTGCAGGATGATGGCGTCTTGGGCTGCGCTGTCTTCGCCGTAGCGCTTGCCCACGTTGCGCTGCTCCGCCTGCGGACAATGTTCGAGCAGCGCGGGATGCGCGAGCGCGTCGTAGAGCACCACGTCCGCGCGCGACAACACCGACTGCCCGCGGACCGTGATCAGGCCTGGTTCGCCGGCACCGGCTCCCACGAGCCAGATTTTTCCTTGGGGCTGGGGCATCACCCCCAACACTTACGACGAAAGCCCTACGAAAAGGGGCCGTGGCGTCCGGCCCCCGGCCGCGGGCCAACGCAGCGTCAGAGGAAACGCCGTAAGTATCCAGAATTCTTAATAATTCACCATGGGCATTGACCGCGAGTCCGAACGGCCGATGATTGTCGCACTCTGTACGTAAGTGTGACCTCTCAGGTGACAGGGTAGGACTTTTCATGCAGGTCGAAGTTGGAAACACCGCACCGAGCGACCGTTGGTTCGTGACCAACGGAGTCGTGGCCGTGGGGCCTGTAACGTTCGAGCTCGTACTGCGTGGGGTGGCGACCGGGCGCATCTCGACGTCGTCGTTCGTGCGCCATGAGTCTTGGCAGGTCTGGCGCCGGCTCGACGAGATGGAGTCGCTCAGCGCCGTGCACCGCCGGAAGACCATCGAAGATCTGGCGACGGCCAGCGCGGGCGTCGAAGAGCGTGCGCGCAGCATCTTCAGCGAGCCGCCGCCGCCGCCCAGCGGCGAAGAGCTATCGTCACGTCCCGTCAACCTGGAGCCGGCGCAGCGCAAGAGCTTCCGCCCCGTCTCGGTCGATCCGGTCGGCGTGCTCTCCAACGCCGGTGAGCTGCAAGACGCGCTCTTGCTCACGGTGTCGACGGCGGTAGCGGCAGCGGCGGCCGACGTCGGGCTCGTGCACCGTGTGCGCGGCGACTTGAACGCGGCCGTGACGGTGGGCGGTCACGGGCCCGGCACCGAGATGCTACTGGGCGAGCGCCTGTCACGCGAAGATCCGACGCTGGTGGCGGCGCGCAGCGGTCGCACCGTGCTGTCCGAGCCAATCCCCGGCGACGTCGGGCGTTACATGATTGGGCGCATCGAGCGCTGCTTGCCCGAGCCGGCCAGCGTCGCGATGGTGCCGCTGTTGCTGTACGGCGAGCTCGTGGCCATCTTCGAAATCGGCCGCCGCAGCCGCGCGCTACGCGCCCACGAAGTCGCCCGCATCGAAGACGTCGTCGAAGCCCTCGCCGAACGCACCGTCGTCATGGGCTGGCTAGACTGACGGCGCCAGCTAGTCGTTGGAACGGACCCAGATTTTCTCACAAAGAGATCGGGAGCTCGGGAGGCGAGCATTTTGGGGTTCGAGACGAGCGGCGCCGTGAGAAACCTGCGCAGGTTCCGTGCGACGCCGCGCAATTCGAAACCCAAAAAATCTCCCGATCTCCCGATCTCTTTGTGAAAAAAATCTGGGGACTCGCGGCGCCGTTTGGGCGCCGTTATTCGGCGGGGACGGCTTGGGCGATGGGGAGCGCGTCGGCGGAAGCGTGCTCGGTGCGGGAGAATTGGAGCTCGTGGAGGCGGGCGTACAGGCCGCCGTGGGCGATCAGTTGGTCATGGCTGCCTTGTTCGACGAGGCGGCCGCGCTGCAGGACCAGGATGCGATCGGCGGCGCGAACCGTGCTGAGGCGGTGAGCGATGACCAGAGCGGTGCGGCCGCGCAGCAGCTCGGCCAGCGCGTGCGACAGGCGCGACTCGGTGTCGCTGTCGATGCTGGCGGTGGCTTCGTCCAAAATGAGGATGGGCGCGTCACGGTACATGGCGCGCGCGAAGGCGATGAGCTGACGTTCGCCGGTCGAGAAATTCTTGCCCTGCTCTTGCACGGGCGTGTCCAGGCCCTGCTCGCGGCTGGCAAACACGTCGTAGGCGCCCAGCCGGCGCAGCACGTCTTCGACCCGCGCGCGGTCGGGGGTGACGCCGGCGGCGATGTTGGTCATCACGCTGCCTGGAAACAGGTAAACGTCTTGTGGCACCACCGCGAACATTTTGCGCAGCGATTCGCGATCGTAGCGACGCACGTCCTTGCCGCGCACGCGCACCGACCCGCCCGAGATCTCGTACAAGCGCAGCAAAAGCGCCGTGATCGTGGTCTTGCCGGAGCCGGTGGGACCGACCAGGGCCACTTTTTCGCCGCGCGGCACCTTGAAGGTCAGGTCGCGCAGCACCGGAACGCCCGGTTTGTACTCGAAATTCACGTGCTCGAGCTCGACGTCGTAGGCGTCGCTACCGGCGTCACCTTTTTCGACGGGCGGGCAATCCAGATCGGGGGCGTCGAGCAGGCCGAAGACGCGCTCCGCGCCGGCCATGGCGCTTTGCAACAGTGTGTAGCGCTGGGCAAGGGCGCTGATCGGCTCGAAGAACTCTTTGATGAAAGCCGAGAACGCCACTAGCGTGCCGAAGCTGACCGGGTGATGACCGGTGAAGGCGATGACCGAGGCCAAGCAGACCGCGCCGACGGTGTCGATGGCGGCGTCTTGGATCGAATCCCACTTGATGGCGGCGTTGTTGGCGTCGCGGTAGCCCGCGTTCACCTCGTCGAACTCGCGCGCGGCCGCGGCAGGCCGACCGAACGCCTGAATCACGGTCATGCCGCTGACTTGCTCGTTGGTGGTCGCGTTCATGCGCGAGGTATTGCCGCGAATGGCGCGAAACGCGTCGCGCATGCGGCGACGCACGACCATGACCAACAACGCCACTGGCGGTACGCCGACGAAGGCGATGAGCGCCATGCGCGCGTCGATCGACAGCATCAGCACGACGATGCCGATCAACTTGAACAGATCACCGATCGAGAGCAGCGCGCCCGAGGCAAACAGCTCGAGCATGGCGTCGACGTCGTTGGTGACGCGCGACACGAGCTTGCCCACCAGCTGGCGATCGAAGAAACCGAGCCGCTGCCGATGCAGAAAGCGGAAAACGTGCCGCCGCAGATCGGACATGGCGCGCGCTCCCGCCACCTGCATGGCGTACATCTGCAGGAAATTGAGCACCTGCTCGATGATCATGACGCCGGCCAGCAGCAAGCCGCCTTTCATCAGGACGTCGGGGTGACCGGCGACCACGCCCTCGTCCATCGTCCGGCGCATGATCAGCGGCCGAAGCAGCGCGCTGCCGGACGTGAACAGCACCACGCCCAACGAAAGCCAGAGCAGCTTTTGGTGTGGCTTCACGAACGGCCACGACTTTTTCACCAGCCGTAGATCGTAGGCTTTGCCGAAGCGCTCTTCTTCGTGAAAGGCTTTGACCGCGGCGGCGGCGCGCGTGTTGCGAGCGAGCTTCGGCGGGCTGCCGTTGGTCGGGCTGCCGTTGGTCGCGTTGCCGTTGGTCGCGTTGCCGTTGGGGCGGTGACTCGTGCTCACGGCGACACCGCCTGCTCGCCGACGGGCGCGGGCTCGACCGGCTCGCCCTCGAGCGCCTGCAGCTCACGCTCGATGCGCTGCTCTTCGGCGAACGTGGTGTAGAACCCGCCCGAGCGTCGCAGCTGCTCGTGCGTACCGCGCTCGACGATGCGCCCCTTTTCGAGCACGATGATCTCGTCACAGTGGGACGCGGCGGCGACGCGGTGCGTGATCAAGATCAGCGACCGCGCCTGGCGTTGGCGATCGATGGCATCGAGAATGCCGCGCTCGGTTCGCGCGTCGACGGCGCTGAGCGGGTCATCCAAAATCAGGATTTGCGGCTCCGAGACGAAGGCAGCGGCCAACGCGACGCGCTGCTTTTGGCCGCCCGAAAGCTGCACGCCGCGCTCACCCACGACGGTGTCGAAGCCGTCCGGCAGCTCGCGCACCTCTTCGGCGATGCGCGCCTCTTCGGCCGCGCGGTGAGCGCGCTCGCTGGCTTCCGGCGAATCCGGGTCGTCGAGGCAGAAGGCGATGTTACGACCGACGGTCGTGCTGAACAGAAATGCGTTCTGCTGCGCGTAGCCGACGACCTGGCGAACCAGCCCGAGCGGGAGGTCGCAAACGTCGTGGCCGCCCAGGAACACGCTGCCGGCCGGCGTCGGCAGTAAACGCGCCAACAGCAACGCCAACGTCGACTTGCCGCTGCCGGTGCGACCCACGATCGCCAGCGATTTGCCGGGTGCGAGCTTGAAGCTCACGTCGTCGACCACTTTGCGGTCGCCGTACGCGAACTCGAGACCACACACTTCGAGACCGCGCGGCATTTCGGTGGGTCGCAGGGGGCCGTCGGTGATGTCGGGCTCGGCGTTGTACACCTCGGCCAGCCGCGAATACGAAGCGCGGCCGCGCTGCAACATGCCGACGATGAATCCGAGCGACATCAACGGCCACGTCAGGCGACCGAGCGCCAACGTGAAGCCCAAGAAATCTCCCCACTTCATCTCGTGGGTCATCACCAGGTGGCCGCCGTACCAAAATACGACCAACACCCCAATCGACAGCGTGACCTGCAAAATGGGCGTCATCGAGCCGCGCAGGCGCGCGAGCCCCAAGCTTTTTTCGAGGTATTTCTGGTTGGTAACCTCGAACGCTTCGGCCTCACGCTCCTCGAGCGCGAAGGAACGGACGACGCGAACACCGGCCACGCTGGCTTGAACGCGGCCGCTCATTTCACCGAGCGCGGCTTGGGCGTCGCGCGTGCGCGAGAAGAACCCGCCCGAGAACCAGCGCGTCACCAACAGCAAGAGCGGCAGCGGAATGAGCGCCACCGCCGTCAACTTGGGTGACGTCGGCAAGAGCAGGGACAACGAGCTGACCAAGGCCAGCACCGTGTTGATCACGTTGAGCACGCCGAAGCCCAACAGCAACCGCACCTGCGTGAGGTCGTTGGTGACGCGGCTCATGATCTCGCCCGTGCTCATGCGCCGATAGAAGGAGGGACCGAGCGTGAGCAGCTTGGCCGATAGCACGCGGCGCAGCTCGTATTCGGCGTTGCGGCCGGCATTGAAGACCGCAACGCGCGACAACACCCGCACCGCGAACGCCACCAACGCGACTGCCACCATCCACATACCGATGCTGACGGCGCGCTCGCTGTGGTGGTCTTGCGCCAAGTTGACGGCGAGCTTGGCCTGGGTGTTGAGCCAGTATTGAGCGAACTGGTAGCTGGCCAGCAGCACGAAGCCGAGGACGTAGCGACGCGCCTGACGCTTGAACTGGCCCAACAGCTTGAACGGCAGGCGCGCAGCTTCCGCGTCGACGGCGGCGAGACCGAAGGCGGTGGTTTGGGGGACGGGCGGCTCAGCGGTGGCTTGGCTCATCAGATGACGCAGAACTTCCCGGCCCATGTGGAGTTGAGGCGGCCCCGGGTCAAGGCCTAGGATAATGGATTCATGGCGAAAACCCGTTTGTTCGGTCAACTGCGGAGAATTGCGGCTCGTGTGTTGATGGACCGCCGCGCCGCGGTGCCAAACGTGGACGCAGAGCGCGAGCATTTGACGCGCCGACAGTTGACAACGGGTGCCTCGCAGCTCGGCGGCGCGCGTGCGTAGCCCCCTCAAGATCTCGTGGCTGCCCAGCCGCAGCTCGCTTGCAGAAACCACCCTGGCGTCCCTCGGTCTCACCGTACGGCACGCCTCGGGCTGCTGGCTTGACGTTGGCTCGTGGCGAGGCCCTTCCGAGAGAACAGGAAGGCGGGAAGGCGGGAAGGTCTGCAGGGGAGCGAGAACGCATTTTTGTTTTTGGGGGACCAAAACCAAAAATATCTCCCCTGGAAGCGAGCAGAAGATTCGTGCCGGCGGCTTGTGGCGCGGCTCTTGGCGCGAAGCGCGCGAACCCCCGATCTCTCGCTTCCCGCCTTCCCGCCTTCCTGTTGTTTCCTGCTCGATCGCGCGAGGTGGCCCGGTTTCGCCACGGCAGCTTCTGCGATTGGGGCTGCAGTTTGGCAGCCCAAGATGTGATGAATCTTCAGAGTCCCCTTCAAGCGCGCTGGGCTTCCGAAAATGACTTTTCCGGAGCGGCAGCGGCAACTGAGCTTGGAGCGCCGCGCGCGCGTCTGACGTAGCGGCGCACGGCGAAGCCGAGCAAGGTGCCTTGATTGAGCTCGCCGGCGATTTGTTCCGCACGCTGGCGGTGTAGCTCGCGATAGCGGCTCCAATGCAACCCGGGGTGTTCGTGGTGGACGGTGTGCAGGCCGTTGTCGAAGACGAACCAGTTGAAGAACGGGCTCACGAAGTTGCGCGAGTGGTCATCGGGCGAGGTCGCGTCACAACCGACGTGTTGTAAGTAATTGGTCAGCATCATCCAATACGTGCCCAAAAGCGCGGGCAAACCGAGCGCGCAAAAATAGGTGAGCGAGCCTATACCGGTACCGTGCCGCAGCACCGCCGCCAACCAGACCGCTGCGTGTGCAGAGACGAGAACGCTGCATTCGAGCACGATGCGGGCGCGTTGCCGGGAGCCGGTACGAAACGCGGTGCGAACGAAGACCACCAGCGCGGGCACTTGAAAGCGGCTGGACGCGGGCGGGTAGCTCAGCGCGGCCAGCAGGCTGTCGTGCTGCGCGTGCCGGGCCGTGGCCGTCATGTCGCCGTCGCCGTTGCGAAAACGGTGGTGATTTTGGTTGTGGGTAGGGATCCAAGAAAAAATCGGGAACCCGTAAAAGACCGATAGCCAAGCGCCGTAGCCGAGGTTGGCCCAACGCTCGTGAAACACCGCGCAATGGTTGTGGTTGTGCGTCAACACCCCGGAGAGATAGGAGCAATAGAGCAAGAGGGGCGCGAGCCAGGGCAGCAGGCTCGGGTGCCACAGCGCGAGCGCGGGCCCGAGCGGGAACAGTACGAATGCCCACAAGAGCGTGCGTCGGTCTTCGACGTAGCGAAGTCTCATGTGGCGATCATGCAGCGCGGCCAGCCGTTGCACCATTCGCGTTCGCTTCAGGTTCGGTGTGACTCGCCGAGCCGCCTAGAAGCCATAGCATCAGCCGCCAGAGCCGCGTTCGTGGATGAACGCGCTCACATTTCCAACACGAAGAACCAAGCCGCTACTGCGCGGCCGCGGCGGGCGTGTGGCGGTCGAGCGGCCATTTCGCGGTCGGGATCGGGAAGGCTGGCTTGGCGAACAAGTAGCCTTGGCCGTAGTGCGCGCCGGTGTCCAAGACCGCCCGCAGCTCGTCCTCGGTCTCGATGCCTTCGGCCACGACCTTGGCGCCCAGCTCCTCGCACAGTGACACGACTTGCCGAACCAAGATTTGCTGACGGCGGCTCTTTTCGATGCCGCGCACCAGCGCCAAATCGAGCTTCACCACGTGCGGCTCCAGATCGACGATGCGCTTCAAGTTCGAGTGACCGGCGCCCAGATCGTCGACGACCAAATAGGCACCGCCGCGCGAGCAGATCTCTTTCAAGACGCCGGCGCACAGGCCAAAGTAGCTGAACGCGGCCGACTCGGTGATTTCCAGGTACACGGCGCGATCGTGGAAAAATAGCGGGTCGTCGGGGCGCACTAGCCAGCCGTCGCTCAGCTCGTGCGGGTGCAGGTTCACGAACAGCGGCGCGTCGGCGCAGCGTCCGAACGCGACCTCGCGGATCTTGCGCCCGAGCGGGCCACAAGCGCGCTCGGCTTCAGCCTGCTGGAACAGCACGAGCGGGTTCTTGAACTCCGGCCACTTGCAGCGCGTGAGCGCTTCGTACGCGAACGTGGCCCCCGTTTGCATGTCGACGATCGGCTGGAACACCACGTCGATGTCCCCCACCGTCAAGTCTCGAACCGAGGTCCCCTTGACGACTGACCCCGAAACCGTTCGTTGAAAGTCAGCCGGAGGAGGCTTGGTGCTCGCCAATGACATTTCGTGCGCCCGATCTACGTGAACGGCACACAGCGGAGTGTCATTAACCCGACGCTCAAGATTGTTTTAACCGTCTCAACCATCTCACCCCGAGACATGGTTGGGTCTGGTTCTCCTCCGTGCTTCGTGGAATGCCTCGCGACTTTCCTGCCTTGGGCCGCGATCGGCGCTCGGCCTCGCCGAGTTTGTCCTGAGCCCCGCCTCAATAGCGGATCGTGATCTGCTGGTGCCAAGGTCGGATGAAGTGGTTCTGGCTCGCGCGGTGCGCTCGCTCGCGCCGGCCAGCAGCCAGAGCGATCAACCCCAAGCCGCACGGGGGAGACGGCTCCGTTAGTCCCGCACGGCGTCGCTAGTCCGCACGACTCCGTTGCCCCGCACGGCTTCGTCTCGCTCTCGAGCCGGCAAAGCAAAGCGCCCTGCTACAAAGTGCGCTCGCGCAAGGCGCGAGCTGGACCGCCCTCAACCACACGTTGGCGAGAGCAGATCACGATCGAAAGGGAGGACCGGAGTGAACAAACTCGCGAGGCCGAGCGCACCCGTCAGAACAACCCAATAGAAAAATGAAATGCGCCGATGCTTTCCCAGAAGCGTTGGCGCTTTCGGCTGGGGTCTAGCTGGTCCAGGAGGCGTTCCAGATTGAAGCCGTAATCGAAGACGAGCGGACCGACGGGCGTCGCGATGCGGATGCCGCTACCGGCGGAGTAACGGAGGCGGAATCTGAGATCTTGAAAGGCGCGGATCGAGCTCCACAGGTTGCCGGTGTCGAGGAACAGCGCGGTCTGCACGCTACCGCTGATGGGAATGCGCAGCTCGGCGCGCGGATTGACGAACACGTCGCCGCCACGAATCAAGATGCGATCGACCGTCAACAGCTCGTTGTCGCCGGGATCGGACGCGGCGAGATCGCGAGCGTCGAGCAGCTGCTGAGCGATGTCTTCCGGGATCAGCGAGTCTTGGGTGAAGCCGCGGATGGTGTCGACGCCGCCCATGAAAAATAGCCGATCGGGGTAGGTGTGCGAGCGCTCGATCAGCTGGCTGTTCAGGCCCCAGCGAAATGACAACGCCAACGCCATGCCGTGCTTGGTGATCGGAATGTAACCGGCCACCCGCGACGTGTACTGCATGAAATCGCTGACCACGGGGTCGAACGGGCCGGTGCCGCTACTGGTGGCGGCGGCCGTCGCCGTGTCGCCGACCGGCTTGGCGTGCACGTGCTCGATCGACCCGGAGATCAAGAAACCGCGCGTGGCGTCGAGCGGCACGTCACGTTGGTCCCAAGTGGCGGAAGCGCGCTGGGCGGTGACGAACGTGGTGCCCTCGGGCACGCGAAACGTCGTCAATTGGCCGCTATCTTTGATGTATTTAACGAGGCCGCCGGTGTCGCCCAGAATGGTGGCGGTGTTCAGCTCGAGCGACGCGCCCAGCTGCGCCGACAAGCGCCGCTCGGGTCGAAAGATCACGGTCGGGATGAACGCGTCCTTGACCAAGCTGTAGTCGCGCGCGTTGTCTCGGACGTCGATGGCTTCGACGTTGAAGCGAAACAAGGGTCCGAGTCCAATCTCCGGAAACTCGACGCTGGCCGAGTTGTGTCGACCGAAGCGGGTCTCGACCGCTTCGTGCTTGGCGCGCACGTCCTCTTCGATGATGAACTGCTGCGGCAAGAAGTTGAGCTGCGAGCGCAACGTCAACTGAATGGCCTCGCCGGCCAGGTTACGGTGCCCGTACTCGAACGAGATGCGGAACCCTTCGCCGCTGCTCAAGCCCGGCCGCACGTCGACGTACTGCGCTAGCCGCTCCTCGACGCTGACGATCACGACCTTCTCGCGCGCCGGCACGTAGGGGTCTTCGAAACCGACGCTGACGCTGCCGAAGACACCGAGCGTAGCCAGCCGCTCTTCGGTTCGGCGCACCAGGCTGCGCCGATAAATACCGCCGGTTTCCAGCGCGATACGGCTGCGGATCAGCCGTTCGCTGGTGGCATCGGCACCTTTGATCACCACGCGTGACACCCGCACCTGCTCGCGCTCGCTGACGACGAAGCGGGCACGGCCCCGGGTGTGATCGGGCGATAGGTCGAGCTCTACTTCGGCGTCGGCAAAGGCAAAGCCGTCTTCAGCGTACGTGTCGAGGATGCGACGGCGAGCGCGATCGAGCTCGGCCTGGCTCAACGGCACGTTCAGCGAGAGCTCGGAGGCTTCGAACAAGCGACTCTCGACGAGCGCGCTATTGCCTTCGAAGGAGACGTCGTACAGGTAGGTGCGCGGGCCGAGCCGAATCGGCAGGTACAACGAGGCCTCGTTGGAGCAGTGCTTGCCGCGCTTGGGATCGGGCACGCAGCTGAGCGCCGAGTCCAACGGGGGGAGCTCGAGCGGCAGCCCCAGCTCATCGTAGCTGCAGGCAGCGGCGGGCAACGCGGGCTGGTGGCTCTCCGGCAGGCATTGCCCGACTGGCGAGCGGCGGTCACACGCGCGCCGCACCAGCGACAGCGGCCCCACGCTGGCCGACAAATAACCCTCGGAGCGGTAAAGATCACGCAGGTGATCGATGGCCTTTTCGTACACGTCGGGGACGTACGAGGCGTACGGATTGAAGTCGCGCGGAGCATGGCGGGCCGCCGCGTCGTGGGTCGGGCCGTACACGGGCTCGCTGACGCGCGGATCCACGGGGCCGAGCAGCTCGGCGCCGGGCAGCTCGGCCAAAAAGCTGTCGATCTCGGCATCGACCGCGCTGGGCTTGAAGCGCGTCAAGCACGGATAGCGGCGGGCGGTCACGCGCAGAGGCTCGCCCTCGCGCAGGGTGAAGACCAAGTCGCTGACCGGCGAGCCAGCCTTCGTGCGAATGTGGGGCGTGACTTGCACGTCGAGCCGGCCACGCATCAGGTAGTGCTGGCGTAGCTTCTCGGCCAAGCTCTCCGGCGCGCGGTCGTCGGTCTCGTCCAGCGATAGCGCGCTCAGCAGCTCGTCGCTGTCGAACAAGCGGTTGCCCTCGAACGAGATGCGCATGCGCTGGTCGGCGCGCACGTTCACCTTCAGCGTCAGCTTGCCCCGCGCGTCGTTCTCGAGCGCATGCTCGACGGTGGCGCGGTGGAAGCCGCGCACCCGCAGCAGCGCCTCGAACTTGCGATCCGCGGCTTCCAGCTGCTCTTCGTCGGCGCGATCGCCGCGGTTCATTTGGTACTCGCCGAGCAGGCTGTGCAAGACCGGCTCGTTCGGGTCCGGCCACGCGTAGAATTTCCGCAGGTCGATGCGTTTTGGCGGTCCGGGCATCAAATCGATGCGCAGCGCCACGCGCAGCGGATCGTCGGTGTCGATGGCCAGCAGCGTGGCGCGCGCGCTCGGGAAGCCGCGCTTGGCGTGTTCTTCGCGCAAGCGCGCTTGCAGGTGCTCCAAGTCGTCGCTCGTGAGCTCGCGCCCGACTTGTAGCCCGACCGCGCGCAACAGCACGTCGTCAGCCAGCACGCCACCGGTCACGCGCACGTCGGCGATCACGCGCCGCGGCGTAACCAGGATGCGCAAGCGCACGCCGTCGCCGTCTGCATCGACTTCGGCGCGGGCGTCACCGAACCCGCCGCTCTCGAGCAGCTCGTCCAACGAACGCCGCACGAGCTCGGGCGATAGTACCTGGCCCACCTCGGCCCGCACCGAGGGCCGCCGGCCCAACCAGCGCTTGCCCTGCACGACGACCTCCACGCGCGTGAGCGGACGCCCCGACAACAGCGACAGGTCCGGCGCAGGCTTCAGCTCCGGCACACGCGTCTGAGCGAGCGCCGTGCCAGCCGCACCCAGCAGCCACAAAACGAGCAGCATAGCCTGGGCTAGGCGGAGCGCTCGAGGGGGGTGCATCGGCTCCCTTATACTGTGGTATGGGCCGGGGATGGTTCAGGCGTCGGCCTCGCTGCGCTCCTCGAAAAGGACCGAGCGCTCGGCGGCGCGCCGCGGCCGCTGTGGTCGTATTTTGCTGTGGCTTTTGGGCGCCGGCGTCTTGACGGTCGCGCTGACCTATTGGGCCGTGCACCGCTTCGAATGGGCGGGCCCGCTGGTCGCCAACAGCCTGCGCGCCGTGATCGGCGTCGACAACGTCGCCCACCTGGAAGACTTGGTTTACGCGGCCGAAGATCGCGTCAATCGTCTCACCCGTAGGCATGAACAGCCGCAGGCGCACTGGCAGGTGCCGGCCGTCGCGCCGGCGCCCAGCGCCGTCCCCGTGGCTTCGACGGGCGCGCCGCGCCTTCCACCGTTCGCGCCTCCGGATCCCGGCCCCGCGCTCAAGGCCTGGTCCGCGCCGGGCGATGGCAAATGGGTACCGATGGTCGACGCGCGTCGACCCGGTGAGCCAACGTACATGATGAAGACGCTGCTGCACCCCGACGCCGGCCGCTCGTGGGCCGAGGTGTTCGTGGTCGCGGTCGATCTGCGGCGCGTGCGCGTGTACGCCGTGGCCGGCACGCGGGAGCCTGCCGCCGATTCGCCAGAGGGCGAAAAGTACGAGCGCAGCGCCTTGATCCCCAGCGCGCACGACGACGAGCTGCTCGGCGCCTTCAACGGCGGCTTCATGACCGAGCACGGCGGCTACGGCATGAAGGTCGACGGCGTCACGCTGGTCAAACCCAAGCCGAACGCCTGCACCATCGCCGTCTACGCCGACGATTCCATGCGCATTGGTCCGTGGAGAGACATGGCCGCCGACGAGCCAGAGATGCGCTGGTACCGCCAAGCCCCCGAATGCATGTGGTCCAAAGGCGTGCTGCACCCGGGCTTGGTCGGCGGCAAAGGCCTGAAATGGGGCGCAACCCTCGACGGTGATACGGTGATTCGCCGCTCGGGCATCGGCTTGAACGCCGCGCGCGACGTGCTCTACGTCTCGATCACCAACCACACCTCGGCGCGCGTGCTGGCCGATGGCATGCGCCACTGCGGCGCCGTCGACGTCGCGCAGCTGGACGTGAACTGGAGCTACCCCAAGTTCGTGACGTTCGAGCCTGGGACAGCGGGCCCAGAGCGCCAAGCCGTCGCGCTGGCCGACGGCTTCGAGTACTCGCCGGACGAGTACATTCGCAAGAAGCAACGCCGCGATTTTTTCTACCTGACCCGCAAGGACACCGGGCTAGCGCCGCCCCAAGGCTACGTCGCCCCCAAGGCCAGCGACCACGTCGCGCCCGATAACTGATGCCCGAGCTACCCGAGGTCGAAGTCACGCGGCGGCGCATCAGCAAGCTGCTGGTGGGCCGCGCCATTTCGCGCCTCGTCACCACCAAGCCGAGCTATTTCTTCCTCACCAACCCGCGCAAACTGCAGACGCAGCTGGTCGGGCGCACGGTCGTGAAGCTGGAGCGCCACGGCAAGTACCTGCTGGCGCGCCTCGACGGTGGGGCCACGGTGCTCATGCATCTGGGCATGACCGGACAGCTCTTCGGCGAAGGTGCCAAGAATATCCGCCTGTTGCGCGCGTCCGATCGACGCTCGAAGACCATCGAGAAGCCCCGGCTTTTTACGCCCGACGAGCACACGCACTTGCAGTTCGAGTTCGCCGACGGCGGCCCGCGTGTCTTTTTTCGAGACACGCGCAAATTCGGCAAGGTGCTGTTCGTGCCTCCAGGCCAGAGCGACGCGCGCCTGGATAAACTGGGTATCGATGCGTTGCTGGCCACCGGTGAGCACCTGTTCGACGCGGCGCGCGTGCGCAAAATTCCGATCAAATCTCTGTTGCTCGATCAAGGTGTGGTCGCGGGCATCGGCAACATTTACGCCGACGAAGCTCTGTTCATCGCGGGTGTGAGCCCCCAGCGCGTCGCCCGTCGCGTCGATGCTCAGGCCTGCGCGGCCATCATCGCCGCGGCGCAACAAGTGATGCGGCGTTCGATCCAAACCGGCGGCTCGAGCATCAGCGACTACGTCAACCCGGACGGGTCCGACGGCGGCTACCAAAACGAACGGCGCGTCTACGGCCGGGAGGACGAACCCTGCCCGCGCTGCCGCACCCCGATCGCGCGCGTGGTCATCGCCACGCGCAGCTCCCACTTCTGCCCAGCCTGTCAGAAGTAGCTCGCGACTAAAAAAACTACGCACCTAGCTGGTGGCTGGATCGGCCAAAAGCGCGGCAAATGTGCGCTGGGGTCCGGTCGCTTTTCCAGCGCCGGGGCGTCAGCCCAGCGTCGCCATTCGCGCTATCCGCGCGGAAATTGGACCGATTACGCGGCGACGCGCGGCTCTTGGTCCGATGAAGCCGGCGAACGCTCGTGTCCCCTCCCCCGCCCCTGGTTCCCGGGGCTCCCGGACGCGGGTCGGCCTGCTCCTTTCGGCCGCGCTCGCCAGCTTCGGTGTCATGACGCATGCCGCGAGCGCGCGCGCCGAGCTCGTGATCGCCAAGGGTGACAAGTGGGAGGTCTCGACGAGCGGACGCGTCAACGCCTTTCTCAGCTACATCAACGGCGACGGATACCCCGCCAAGAACGAAGGCCAGATGAACAACCTGGCCGCGGGTGCCGGCCTCGAGTCGTACCAAACCGATAAGGACAACAAGCTGTCCGGCTTCCGTCTGCGCAGCGGCTTTTTGGGCAACGTGCTCGGCTTGGGCGCGAAATTTAACGTCAACGACAAGACGACGCTCAGCACCCAGATCGAGCTGTGGAGCAACATCGGCACGAACCGCTCCAAGGCCGCGCCGAACTATCCCGATGTTCGCCAGGCGTACGCCAAGCTCGAGGGCCCCTGGGGCGGGTTGCTGTTTGGTCGTGCCCTGGCGCTGTTTTCGCGCGGCGCGATCTCGCTCGATTTCAACTACCAACACGGCAACGGGCTTGGCTATCCGTGCAGCGCGGACGGCAGCAACCCGACTTGCGGCATGGTGGGCTACGGCGTCATCTTCGCCGGCTTCAATCCGCAGATCACCTACAATACCCCGAAATTTGCGGGCATTCAGCTAACCGTCGGCCTGTTCGATCCGTCGGTGGCGTCGGGCAAGTACGAGCGTACGCCGCTGCCGCGCGTGGAAGGCGAGCTGACCTACGACGCGGACTTTCTGGTCAGCGGCGTGAAGAGCAACCTCCACGCGTTCGCCAACGGCATGGCGCAAAGGCTCACGGAGCAAGGCAACCCGGACAACGTCCCCCGCGATCCGTACGAACCGGCCAGCACGACGCCGTGGGGCGTGAACCTCGGCTTCTGGGCGGAAGTGTTCCGCGTTCGTGGCGGCTTCTCGATGTTCCAAGGCAAAGGCCTGGGCATGAACGACGCGTTCGAAAACACGGCCGCCGTGTTCGACAGCGACCCCGGCGTGGACATCAACGACGTTCCGCACCCGGTCCAAGCGCCACAACCGCGCAAGTTCGACGGCTACTACGGCGTCGTCGGCCTGAACCTCGACCCGGTCACGCTCAACGCCGGCTACGGCGTCACGCGCGTGTTTGCGACCGACAACGACTTCGTCAACGCCAAGAAGAACCGGTTCGATCCGATCAAGACCCAGCAAGGTATTTCGGCCGGCATCAACTACGCGGTCGGTGAGCACCTGGTGGTCGCGCTCGAGTATTTTCGCGCCGACCACACCTGGTATTTCAACGAAAAACAGAAGCTAAACGTCGCCAACGTCGGTCTGACCGCGCTCTGGTGAGGGCTACGTCTCGGAGAAAATCATGAAGAAATTGCGATTGGCAGTGATTGGCACCGCGGCGTTGATTTGGGCGGGTTGTTCCGATCTGCCGTCATTCCCCGACAGCTTTGGTCCGCTGACGACGGGCGGCAGCGCGGGCACGACGAACACGCCTGCCGGCGGCAGCACCGTGATTCCGAACGCCGGCTCGACCAGCACGCCGACCGGCGGCATAGCGGGCTCGACGAGCACGCCCATGGGCGGCAGCGGCCCGACCAGCGGCGGCTCCGGCGGCACCGACAGCGGTGGCTCGACCTCGACCGCCGGCAGCGTGGCGGTGGCCGGCAGCGGCGGTATGACCACCGACCCGCAAATGGAGATCGACGACGCGGTGAAGGCTCTCAAGGGCTGGCGCTACGAAAACCCTTGCGGCTACGTCGACGGCCACGATCTTTCCACGTGTAGCTCGGGCGAAGTCTGCTTTCCCAACGCGCAGAAGGTTCGCTTCGCGGAGAAGAAGGTGATCCCAATCGGCGGCATCGTCGGCCACCAATACGATGTCACCTTGCGCGTGCGCGGGGCGATCGAGCCGCGAGATTACCCGGCGGATTGCACGTACCTCCCGGGTGGCTCCCCCGAGCAGAAGACGATCAGCATCATCGAGAATTGCAACGGTTTCTCCAACACGGGCAACGTGCAGTTCAACGTCTGGGAATTCGCAATTCAGGAGCCCAAGCACGTCTACTACATGAACGCAGTGAAGGTGCACCCGCCCCATCGCGTCGACGCCATCGATCAGACGTTTACCATCCGCGTGGCGGGCGGGACCAAAATCGATTGGCAGTTCGACGACATCAACGGTGGTGAGATTCGCAACTGCGCGATCACGGTGCCCGGCGTCGCGCCCTACCCCAAGCTGTTCGACGGCAACTTCATCCAATTCGACGTCGTCGACGCCAAGCTGGTTCCGTAACTGCGCGGCCCCGTACAGGCGGTGTCAGGACCCAGATTTTCTTACAGGAGGATCAGAAGGACAGAAGGGTAAGTGGACGCCATGCTGTTCACACCCTAGCGTCGTACCGGTCGGCCCTGAACCGATCCGTACGATGCAACGCGATCGCCCTTTCAGCTCGGCGCCCCTACCTGCTCGCTTCTGCCCTTCTGATCTTCCTGTGAAACAATCTGGGTCCTCAAAGCGCCGTTACGTGGACGTGAAAGCTCCGCTGTAGGTTTCGATCACACTCGAATGTGAGCCGCCACGAAGAATCCTGACCCTTCCGGCGGCGACGAGTGACTTCTTCAATGCGACGAAGCAATTCGTCGGTTCGCGCAGCGAATTGCCCTAAACTACGCATGTTGGCAGCTCGGACCACCATCCAAAGTCCGTTGCGTCTTGCTACGGGCGGCTCGACCGAGCCTGTCCTGGACGACGCGGCGGCTACGTTCGCCGTCACCGCGATGGTGGAGGGGCTACGTCGTTCGGATCCAGCCGTCACGCGACGTTTCTTCGAGATGTACGCGGCGCGCGTCGAGCGAACGCTAAGACGACTGTTAGGCCCCTGCGACGACATGGAAGACTTGGTTCACGACGTCTTCGTCGACGCGCTCGAAGCGATCGACAAGCTGCGCGAGCCAGCGGCGTTGCCGGGTTGGGTCACGGGCATCGCCGTCATCACCGCCAAGCGGCGCCTGCAGAAGCAGTACCGTCGGCGCTGGCTGTCGCTGTCACCCACCGGGGTATTGCCCGAGCTACCCAGCTCCCCGGTCGACGTCGAGTCGCGCGCCGCCTTCTCGTCCATCCACGAAATCCTCAACCTGCTCCGGCCCGAAGACAAGATCGCGGTGCTGCTCTACCGCATCGACGGCCTCACCGTCGACGACGCGGCACAGGCGATGGGCATCTCCAGCAGCACGTTCAAGCGCCGGCTGCGCCGCGGCGAGCGCCACTTGCTGAAGCTCGCCAAGCGCTCCACCACGCTGCGCATCTGGCTGGGCGAAGACGGGAGGGCATCGTGACCGATCCCGTAGAGCGAATACTAGAAACTTACGCCGAAGGGCTGGAAGCCACGCCGCACGAGGCCCCCAACATCAATCGCCTCGAGCAACGCGTGCGCGGCACGCTGCGCGAGCGCTCGGCCGCCCGCCGGCGCAGCGTCGGCCGCCTGCAAGTCGCGCTGTCGTTGGCCGCCGTCTTCGCGGTGGTTTCCGCGGGCGTTGCTTACCAGCTGGGTCGCGGCGCCGCGCCTACGGCCGCCCTCGTCGTGCCGGCGGGTGATTGGCTCTCCACCACCGCCGGCGTGGCCGAAGAGCGCAAGTTCGACGATGGCTCCTTGGTGCGGCTCGAGAGTGACTCTAGCGCACGCGTGCAGTTCGTTCAGGCCAAGGGCGGCCTCGTGCATCTCGATCGCGGCGCCGTGAAGCTCAAGGTCCACCACCGCGACGGCTCTACTTGGCGCGTAGCCGCCGGCCCTTACGAGGTGGAGGCCATCGGCACCGAGTTCGTCGTCGATTGGGTGGCGAACCGAGACAAGCCGCTGCGCGTGAGCGTGACCGAAGGCACGGTGGCGGTGCGTGGTCCGGCGTTCCGCGGCACGCGCTTCGTATCGGCGCACCAAATGGTGGAAGTCTCGTCGCCCGAGAACGCCGCAACCGCCGCCGAGCCTACGCCGGTACCGGTCGACAGCCTTTCGCCGGAAGCCGCGACGGCGGAGGTGGCGCCCGAAGAGACGACCGTCAACGCACCGCGCGTGCGCAACGAGCCGACGTGGCGCGCGCTCGAGGCCAGCGGCAAATACGCCGAAGCCATAAAATCCGCTGAGCGGCGCGGACTTGCGGGCGTCTATCAAGCTGGCGCGGCCGATGATCTGTTGGCCCTGGCGCGCGCAGCCCGGTTCGCGGGCCGCATGGATGTCGCGCGCGAGGCGTTGACGGCTTGTCGAGCGCGCTTTTCCGGCTCGCAACAAGCCGCCATGTCTGCCTTCTTGCTCGGTCGCTCGGCCAGCGGCGCGCAAGCCGCCCAATGGTTCTCGACCTACTTGAAAGAGCAACCCGCGGGCGCGCTCGCTCGCGAAGCCCTGGGGCGACTGATCGAGGCTTACCAGGCCGCAGGCGATCGCGTTTCCAGCCGGGCCGCCGCCGAGCGTTACCTGAAGAGCTATCCGGACGGTCCGCACGCGACGCTGGCGCGCGAAGCACTCCACAGGTGACAATGCGCTGAGTGAACAGGCTCCTAGCCGCAGCACTGGTTGCACTAGGCGCCCTTGGACCGGCAAGAAGCTGGGGCGAGGAAGCGCCGCGCAATTACGTCGTGCTGTTGCTACCCGAGCATGACACCCCGACCTCGCGCCGGCTGAAGGCCGAAGTCTCGAAGCTCGATTTGGCGGTGCACGTCGCGCAGACCGACGAGCCCGTCGACCCCGATGAGCCGCGCATGGCCGAGCTGGCGCAAATGTTCGGCGGCGAGGCGTTGGTCTTGCTATCGAACGACGGGCGCGTCGCTACCATCTGGTTTAGCCAGGCCGGGCAGGGGGAAAAGCTCAAGCGCGTCGTACAAGCCGAAAGCGGTTCGCCCGACGTGCGCTCCGAGTCGGTCGTCGTCGGAACGATGGAGCTGCTGCGCATACGGCTCCTCTCACGTCGTGCGGCGCCGCCTCCGCCACCACCATCTCCGCCACTACCTCCACCTCCGCCGCCTTCGCCACCCGAGCCCGCGTATCGACCGCTGATCATCGGCGCCGTGGTCGGCCTCGACAAAGCGGGCTCCAAGTTCAGCTTCGGCTCGAGCTACCAGCTGAACGTCGATTTTCAGTTCGCCAAACCGCTGGCGTTGCGCGCGCTCGTGCGCTTGCCGGCGGCTAGCTCACAGACGACGTTTCAAGGCGCCACCGCCGAGGTGCAAACCGTCCTCACGGTGGGCGGGCTCGCGCTCGGCTTCAACCCCGTATCAGGGCTGCGCCTCGACGCTTTCGGCGGGCTCGGCGGCGCGCACGTCACGGCGCTAGGATTCTCACCTCCCGGAAAACAAGCCGTCACGCGCCAGCAGTCGCAGTGGGTGTTCGTCGGCGCCGGCGGTGGCCGCGCCGCTTTCGAGATCGCACCGATCCTCAACGTCACCGCCCAAGCGAGCGTCGCCGTCTCCAGCATGCCCGTCGAAATCGTCATCAACCGCGAAGTCGCGGCGGTGTGGGGCCGGCCAGCGTTGTTCTTCGGCATCGGCCTCGAGCTCCGCCCCGACCTGAAATAACACCGCGCAAGCGTCGTCGCCCAGGTTGGCTGCCAAGTTGCGGCCTGCATTGCAGAAACTACCGTGCCGTCGCCCTCATCATTGATCGCGGGCCAGCTGTAATTTGGCAGCGTCCCAACCAGCAGTCAGCGAGACGAGCTCTCGGTAGCCGCTGCCGAGGGTCTGCCAACCCGGAGCGCCATTCCATTTGATGTGTCCGCCGAGCGCGGCGACGGCAAGGAGCACTTCGCGCTGCGTGGGCGCTTCGGGCAGCGGTATGCGGCCAAGTACCCGTAGCACTTCTATTTGCGAGCTGGTGAGAATCAAGTTGGCAGGTGCATCTGGGTTGCGTCGTGCCTCGCTTCGCAGGTGCAGCAAGGTGCAGGCGATTGGAGCGAAGACTGCCAGCAGATTGGCCAACGACTCGTAGTCCTCGAGCTGCCGCTTCTCATAGGCGCAGCCTGTCTTTAGGGCTTTGAAGTACTCCTCGATCGTCCAGCGCGCCCGATAGCGATCGACGATTTCTAGGATCTGAGCTTCTGTGTCGATCGGATCGCTAGTGAAGAGCACCCATTCAACCGGCTCCTCGTCGGGCGGCGGGTTTGCTTCCCAAACGCGTACGACGTTCAAAGATACTTCGGGAGCAAGCATGGCTGCCCGTCGTGCTTTCGACTGCTTCGGATGTCGCTTGGGCCTCTTTAACTTGAGCGGCCTGGCGGCAATGCTCAGCTTCGTCAGTCTCGTCTCTCGCGGAGGATGAATGCCGTCGTGGAGCTTACTGGATTTTTTCCGGCGTTTTGAAAGCTTCACATCTCGCTCGACCTCAGCCTCCAGGCTGGCAACCGCTTCATGCAATTGGCGAAAGTCGTCGTCGATGAGCAACCGCGTACGCTTGCCGCGAGCACGAGCCCGCACCACGAAGCGATGTCCGTTCTGGGTCAGGTTGTGCAATAGCCAGTAGTCATCCGCCTCGCGGTCCATGATGTGCACGACGTTCTTGTGGTCGAGGCGCTTGGATGCGAGCTCTGCCATCTGCCACCAGCGATCGTACTCGTCGTGCCAACCTCCGCCCCCGAAGCTCGCGCCGCGATACCACGTTGCCAGGCCGGCAACGCCGAGCGGTCGTCGCGTGCCGTCGTCTGCGATTACCAAGGCGACATGCGCAAAAAATTGCTGCTTGGGTAGCGCTTTCCCGTCATCGCCTCTTCGACGACCGTCGTGACGGAACTTGATGTCAGTCGTGTCGTGTAGCGCCAGCACGGTCTCTTCGCTCTCGCAGCGTTTCGGTAATCCCTCGAAATGCCCGCCTAGGATCCCATCCGGAGTCACGGCCACATTCCCGAAAAAGCGATACGCCGCCTCCAGCTCCGCGCTGCCCTTGAGGGCCTTCGGCAGGCTGGCGTTCGGATTCGCCACAAGGCTTCCGCCGATTCCTGCAAGCCTCGCCACCAACCGCCGGTCCCTAAATGATGCCGCGCCGAACTCCGCCACGACGCAATTGCCGTCTAGATGCATTACCTTGGAAGATCACAACGACCCCAGCTCCTGCACGGAAATTCGAGCACGGCTCGATCTTATTTCCAGAGCGTAAATCTTCAACGCGTCTGCGTTGAATGATGAGGCCGTCGCCAGGCCAAACCTCACGAGCGCTTCGGGCTGCTGCCCTGCTGATACCTCGTCTCGAACCTCCGAGATTCACAGGGAGGGGGGAGTTTGGGAGATTTTTTTGAGGGGTGAACAGTCCGCGTCGACGCACCGGGTGGGCGTTGCGTTCTCAGCCGCTTCCTCCAGGGCAAACATTTCTTGTTCGGTCTTCCGAACAAGAAATGCGTTCTCGCTCTGACCGCTCTCCCCGGCTCCCTGTGAATCTCGATCGTGCATCGAGACCGAGAGCCGGCACGGAAGCTTCTGCAATTCAGGCTGCGGGGTGGCAGCCCACGATGGTTATGGTTCGCTGAGGGCGGTGGTGCGGTAGAAGGTGGAGGCTTCGGCGAAGTCGGGGGTCATGGGATCGGGCAAGTCGTCGATCCAGAGCTCGTTGACGTTGCGTAGGTGGATGACGCGGGCGGGGTAGTTGATGGAGCGGAAGGTGATGGCTTGGGGGTCGGCCAAGCCGGGCATTTCGCAGAAGGTCGCGTCGGCCAAGAACAGCGGTACGTCGCTGGCGGGGTCGAGGCTGATGCGCGAGTTGAAATGCCGAAAGAACGTGCCGATCTTGGCGGTGGCGCGGAACGAAAGGCAGCGTTGACCGTCTTCGTTGATGCTCGCATAGATGCCGGGAATCATCTCGAAGCTGGCGGCTTCGGTATCGGCGAAGGACTCCTTGTCGACGACGGCGATGATGCCTTTGCCGTCGAGGTGCCGAATGTATTGTTCAGGAAAGGCGTAGGGCACGAATGAGGCCGTGTAGAGCGGGGGCGCGTCCCACGGCGCGACTTCGGAGGCACCTCCGGCGCCGCCCGTCGGGCCCACGCTGACCGAACCGCCCACGTCACCTTTGCCGCCCGCCGACGACGGATCGGTGCTGCTCGCTTGCTCCACCACCGTCAACTGTAAGCGGCCGTCGCACGATGCCAGCGGCAACGCCAACAGCAACAACGGGCACAAAAGGAGAGATGCCACCCCCTCGGAGCCACCCGGCCCGTGCCAGGCAGGTCAGCTTTCGACGCCGAGCCGGCCGTCTGCGCCAAGCTCAATGGAACGATCGGCGTTTTTCTCCCGTGACTGAAAACTCGACGAAGCCGTTCTCGCGGCTGCCCATCACGTAGACGCGCCAAATCGGCTCACGTTGCGGGCTCGAACCGTCGCGCTCCAAGATCACGTTGGCGACCTTGCTTTCTTCGAGCTTCAGGTCGGAAAGGGCGCCCTTGATCAGGGTGGGGACCAAACCGAAGTCGACGCTGTCGAGCGAAAACAGCAGCTGCTGCAGCTGTTGCTTGTCGCTGCCCAGGCGCACCGGCTGTGGACGCTCCACCTTGTTTGCCCACAGTTTGTAGCTGTCGACGTGATCGTGATTCTTGGGATCTTGCGCCTCGAGCGTCGCGTAGTACTGCATGAGCACGAGCTGCTTGGCCATGATCGGCTTGCCCAAGACCGCGGCATAGCGGGCCTTGGCCAGCTTGGCATCGGCGAAGTAGTCCTCTTCCACGAGCTTGCCGGTGGGCTCGTCGGACGTAACCGCGCCGGCCGTGGTGACCGTCGCCACCGGCGCGGGTTGCAGGCTGGGCACCACGGCCGAGCCCGCGACCGACGAGAAATAGGCGGCCAGCACGCCCGCGATCGCGCCGCCGACGCCCAACAGACCGCCCACCACCGCGATGGCGCCCGCGCAGCCGCGCTGCACCTGGGCCGGATGCGGCACGTGGATGACCGGCATGGCCTGCGCGTGCACGTACTGCGTAACGGGCCGTTTTTGGGTCTGAATGAACGAGCTGGCGCCGCAAAATTGGCAAGTCACGAACTCGCGGTCCGGGTCGAGCTTCACGTTTGCGCCGCACTTGGGACAGGTTGCAGGAACGAGCTTCGCCACGGGAGAGGGCTACTTTAGTATATAGAGTGCCCTCATGTCGTCCGACGAAATGAAACGCGCCGCGGCGCTGGCCGCGCTCCAGCACCTTCCGCAGGCGGGGGTCTTGGGCTTGGGCACTGGATCTACGACGCGCTTCTTCATCGAAGCCGTGGGCGCGCTGGTCCGCGACGGGCGCAAGTTCTCTTGCGTGCCCACCAGCCGCGCGAGCCGCGCGTTGGCCGAGAGCTACGCGATTCCGCTCTTGGACGACGGGGGGCCGTGGCAGCTGGACGTCTGCGTCGACGGCGCCGACGAGGTGACCCCCGAGCTCGATTTGATCAAGGGCGGTGGCGGCGCGCACACCCGCGAAAAAATCGTCAGCCAGGCGGCGAAGAAGAACGTGATCATCGTCGACGACAGCAAGCTGGTCGAGCACCTGGGGCTGACGCGCAAGGTCCCGCTCGAGTTGCTGCCGTTCGGACTGAACACCACGCTCGCCGCGCTGGGCGCGTACGGTCAGCCCGAGCTCCGACTGGTCAACGGCGCACCGCTGATGAGTGACTCGGGCAACTACATCGTCGATTTGGCGACGGGGCCGCTCGCCGACCCCACGAAGCTCGATCGAGCCCTGCATAGCTTGCCGGGCGTGGTGGAGACGGGCCTCTTCATCGGCCGTGCCGACGTCGTGGTGGTGGCAGGCGCCGGCGGCGTCCGCGAGCTACGGCGTAAGAACTAGGCTAGGCTACGGCCCATGTTGCGGCGTCTCACTTCGGTCGGAGTCGTTTCGTTGGGCGTGACCAGCATGGCGTTCAGCGCGCACGGTCAAACAGCGCAGCCAGGGAAAG
>JADMIO011276579.1_pt1 | contig 39606 bp, 39 predicted proteins | sample 8958161 | NCBI WGS metagenome assembly JADMIO01 (sample SAMN16585339, study PRJNA669376) | soil metagenome | isolation source: Crop rotation soil | place: USA: Cullars Rotation, Alabama | collected 2011 | reverse complement strand
GCGACAACTTGTCCACGTGGAATTCTAAGCTTAGGATCCCAATGTGCTGGAAAGGGCGCGGCGAGCACCTTCTTGTCGGTGGCGAGCAGCAGGGTGGTGGCGAGATCGTCGGCGATGCCTGCGGCCATCTTCGCCAGCAGATCCGCGGTCGCAGGGCAGACGACGACGAGGTCGGCCTCGCGCGACAATTGGATATGGCCCATCTCGGCCTCGTCCTTGAGGTCCCAGAGGCTGGTGTGGACCGGCTGCTCGGAGAGGGCCGCCAAAGTCATCGGCGTCACGAACTGCGCCCCGCCGGCGGTCAGCACGCAGCGCACGCTGCCGCCCGCCTTGCGGATCAGCCGGATCAGCTCGCACGCCTTGTAAGCCGCGATCCCGCCGCCGACGATGAGCAGGATGCGTTTCATGACGGGTGTGACCAGCGGGCGCCGAAGCGGAAATGCCAGGCGGCGACCGCACCGCACAGACCGAGCGCCCAGGGGACCGAACCGACCAAAAGATAGAAGACCGCGCCCATCGGCAGATGGACCATGCTTGCGGCGAGGAGGCACAGGCCGATTGCGAGCGGGCTCGCGGAGAGGGCGCCGGCAAGGGCCCAGCCGAGCATCGATCCTGCCCTGCCGCGCCCGGTTCGCCGGACAATCGCCATGAACAGAAAAACGCCCGGCAGCGCGCACGCCAGCGCGAGGCCAAAGTCGACGGGAAGCTCCGCAAACCAGCCGGCCGTGGCCAGCTCCGGCCTCACGATCGGGGCAACTCCGATCTCGCGCGCTTCGTCGAGATGCACGATCATGGCGTCACGGACGGCCATCGCCGGAATCAGGCCCATGCTTGCCTGCGCGAGGAGATTGGCGAGCCCCGCGCCCCAAAGCGAGCGAGGACCGGCGCCGTGCAAGGCTTGGTCGGTCGGCACATATCCGCCGGGGAGCGTCACGCAGCCGCCATCAGAATTGGCGATATTTGGCAAGTGGAAGGCCATGCGTCTCGACCCAAGCATTGCAGGATTCGATCGCGGCCCGATTCTGTTTGAGCCAAGCCTCGCGACGCGCCTCCCGATCGGTCGGGCTGGACGCATTGGCGGCGCGGCAGAGCGCGTCCTCGCGGCGAAGATCGGAAGACATGCTCACGATGTATGCGCACTCGGCGCGACAATCCAGTTTATCGCAGCAGCGCCGGGCCAGCCTCGCATCACGGTCTATTGCCTTCTCGGTCAGGCGAAGACGATCCGAGCCTGTGCACCCAGGTCCGGAACAAGCTCTCCGCTGCGCGCTTCGCATCGTCGCCGAGCTGCGGCGTGCGCATCGGCAGCGTCTCGCGGGCGAGGGCGAATTCGCCGTCGATGAACGCGGCGAGCGGCCGCGGAAGCGGCGCCCGGCCGAGCTCGCGCGTCACGGCCTTGCGCGCGATCAGGTCCGCGGCGATCGCGCGGACGTCGGCGGGCGCGTCACAATCCGTCATCAGGCTTGGAAAGTGCATTGGCGCCACGGTCTCGCCGCGATGGAGGCGGAGCCAGCGCAGCGCGGTCGCGGGGCGCAGCGCATAGAAGATCTTCTTGAGCGACACGGGCTTGTCGTCGGCGAGGAAGACGTGCCGCTGGCGCTCGCCGAGATGGAAATAGTGGCGCGCGATGCGCCGGGCGTCGACATGATCGCGGGCGAGCGCGAGCAGATCGTCGCGGAAGGCCGTTTCGACGGCATAGGCGATCGGCGAGGTCAGCCATTCGATCACCACCGCATTGCCCTTGAGCAGCAGCTTCAGCGCCTTGCCGAGGTCCCAGCCGTTGACATCGAGCTCGCCGGTGAGCGGCGTCTCGATCACGTCGCGCCGGGGCCAGAGCGAGAGATAATCCTCCTCGCGCCGCACGAAGAGGAAGCGGCAATCATAGTCGCTGTCGGGCGAAGGAAAGCCCCAGGCGCGGCTGCCGCTTTCGATGACGAGCGGCAGGGCGACGCGCTGCCCGCGGCGGATCGCCGCGAGCCGCCCGTCGATCGCGGCCACGGCCTCGGGATCGAAGTCCGCCGGAATTGCGCGCATGGCCCGTTCAGCTCAGCCAGAGCTTCATGATCGCGGCCCCAAGCGCGGCCGAGACCAGGGCGATGAGCGCCATCAGCCCGTAGCGATGGGGCCGCACCAATGGGATGTCCCGTAGCGGCGGTGCCGGCGGCGCGGCGCCGGGCGGCGGGTAATAATGGTCGATCCGGCGGATCAGCTCGGGGAGCCTCCGCAACGTCCTGACGGTGCGGACGATCTCGTCGGCGATCCGCGCTTCCGGGCCGAGCTCGCTGCGCACCCATTCGGTAAGGAAGGGCGCGGCCGTCTCCCACATGTTGATGTCGGGATCGAGCGCGGTCGCGACGCCTTCCTCCATCACCATCGTCTTCTGCAGCAGCAGCAGATGCGGCTGCGTCGGCATGTCGAAATCGCGGGTGATCTTGAACAGGCCGTCGAGCATCTGGCCGAGCGACACCTCCTTGGCGGGAAGCCCCCGCATCGGCTCGCCCACCGCGCGGAGCGCGGTCGCGAACTCCTCGATATTGTGGTGCGGCGGCACATATTGCGCCTCGAAATGGATTTCGGCGACGCGCCGGTAATTGCCGGTGAGCAGGCCGTAGAGGATCTCGGCGAGCCAGACCCGCGCCTGGCGGTCGATTCGGCCCATGATCCCGAAGTCGATTGCGGCGAGGCGGCCGTCGGGGAGCGCGAAGAGATTGCCCTGGTGGAGATCGGCGTGGAAGAAGCCGTCGACCACGGCCTGGCGCAGGAAGGCGCGGACGAGGATCGCGGCGAGCGCCTTCAAATCGTGGCCGGCGGCGACGAGCGCCGCGCGGTCGGTGAGCTTGATCCCGTCGATCCATTCGAGCGTGAGCACGCGCCGCGCGGTGCGGGTCCAGTCGATCGCGGGGACGAAGAAGCCGCTCTCCGCCTCCAGATTCTCGCGCAGCTCCGAGGCCGAGGCGGCCTCCTGGCGCAGGTCCAGCTCGCGGTTGGTCCATTGGCGGAAGGTGGCGATGACCAGGCGGGGGCGGAGGCGCGCCAGCTCCCCGCCCATCGCCTCGACCTGCGCCGCGGCCCATTCGTAGGTCTCGATCGCGGCCGCGAAATCCTCCTCGATATGGGGGCGCAGCACCTTGACCGCGACCAGCCGGCCTTCGGTGGTGATTGCGCGGTGGACCTGGGCGATCGAGGCGGCGCCGACCGGCTCGGGGTCGACCGAGGTGAAGATTGCCTCGAGCGGCTTGCCGAGGCCCTGCTCGATCGCCGCCTTGACCGCCTCGAACGGGGCCGGGGGCAGGCTGTCCTGGAGCAAGGCAAGGTCGTGCGCGGCCTCCTCGCCGACCAGATCGGGGCGCGTCGCCAGCGCCTGGCCGAGCTTGATCGCGGCTGGGCCGATCTCCTGGAAGGCGGTGGCATAGGTCGGCGCGTCGGGAACCCGCGCGCCGAACCGGGCCAGGCGGGCGAGGCGGCGCACCGGCGGCGGCGTGTTCGGGTCGCGCTCGATCCCGCCGAGCGCGCCGTGCCGCGCCAGCACCCGGCCCCATTTCAGCAGCCGCCAGACATGGGTGATCGACGAGGTCAAATGCGCCAGCCGCTGTGGATGGCGACGAGCCCGCCGAGGATCGGCTCGGCCTTCACATTGGCGAAGCCGGCGGCCGCGATCATGCGGGCGAAGGCGGGCATGTCGGGAAAACGCTCGATCGATTCGATCAGGTAGCGATAGCTGTCCTCATCCTTCGCGACCGCCTTGCCGATCCGGGGCACGATGCGGCGCGCATAAGCCTCGTAGAGCGTCGCGAAGCCCGGCCAGCGCGTCTGCGAGAATTCGAGGCAGTAGAAGCGCCCGCCGCGCTTCAGCACGCGACATGCCTCGCCGAGCGCCGCCGGGATGTCGGTGACGTTCCTGATGCCGAACGCGATCGTGCAGGCGTCGAAGCTCTTGTCGGCGAAGCTCAGCCGCTCGGCATTCTCCTCGGCCCAGACGAGGTTGTCGATGCCCCGCTGCTTCGCGCGCGCGATCCCCACGGCGAGCATGTCCGGGTTGATGTCGGCGACGGTCACCGCCGCGCCCGCCGCCGCGAGCCGGAAGGCGACGTCGCCGGTGCCGCCGGCCATGTCGAGGATCGCCTCGCCCTTGCGCGGCGCGACCCGGCGCACGAAGGCCTGCTTCCAGAGCCGGTGCTGCCCGCCCGACATCAGGTCGTTCATCAGATCGTAGCGCGCGGCGACGCTGGAGAAGACCGCGCCGACCCGGCGCGTCTTTTCCTGCGGCGCGACATCCTCATGACCGAAAGAGACCTTGTCCATCGCGCCGCGCTCTAGCAGGGGAGGCGGAGATGTGCACGCTCGCCCGCCATGCCTGAGCTTCCCGAGGTCGAAACCACGATTCGGGGGCTCGCGCCCGTCCTCGAAGGCCGGCGGATCGCCGCGATCGAGCTGCGCCGCCCGGACCTGCGCCGGCCGTTCCAGGCCGACCTCCGCCAGCGCTTGACCGGCGCGCGGGTCACCGCCCTCGGCCGCCGCGCCAAATACGGCCTGATCGACACCGACCGCGACGACACCTTGATCTTCCATCTCGGCATGTCGGGCCATTGGCGGACCAACCCGACCGAGATCGGCAAGCACGATCATGTCGTGATCGACACCGACGAGGGGCAGCGGCTCGCGCTCAACGACCATCGCCGCTTCGGCTCGCTCGATCTCGTCCGGACCGAGACCCTCGCGGATTATCCGCCGTTCCGGGCGATGGGGCCCGAGCCGCTCGGCCCGGATTTCGGCGGCGCCTGTCTGGCCCGGGCGCTCGAAGGACGGACCGCGCCGATCAAGGCTCTGCTGCTCGACCAGAGGATCGTCGCCGGGCTCGGCAATATCTATGTCTGCGACGCGCTCAATCTGGCCGCGATCGCGCCCGGCCGGGCGGGGGGTCATATCGCCCGTGCGCGGCTGGACCGCCTGGCCGAGGCGGTGAAGGCGGTGCTGCTCGCGGCGATCGCGGCCGGCGGCTCGTCGCTGCGCGATTATGTCCGGCCCGATGGCGAGCTCGGCTATTTCTCGAAGGAGTGGCGGGTGTACGGGCGGGAAGGGCTGCCCTGTCCGCGCTGCGCCACGCCGATTCGGCGCCGAGTCGATTCGGGGCGATCGACTTTCTATTGCCCCAAATGCCAGCGCTAAGCCTTGACCGCACGTCTCTCCCCACGTAGAGGGCGGCGCTTGAGCGGGTGCGGCCGGGCCGCGCCCTTTTCATTTCAGAGATAAGGCAGTTTCAAGATGGCGAATACGCCGCAGGCAAAGAAGCGCATCCTCCGCAACGCCAAGCGCACCGAAATCAACCGCGCCCGCGTCAGCCGCATCCGTACCTTCGTGAAGGCGGTCGAGTCGGCGATCGCCGCCGGCAACAAGGACGCGGCGAAGGCCGCTTTGGCCCGCATGCAGCCCGAATTGTTCCGCGGAGTCGCCCGCGGCGTGCTCCACAAGAACACCGCCGCGCGCAAGCTTTCGCGGCTGACACGGCGTCTCGCGACCCTCGGCTAAGCCGCTCTGAGTTCAGCCCGATTGCGCCCGCCGGCCCCGCCGGCGGGCTTTTTCATGGCCCGCGCGAAGGTCCTCGCAAAAACCCTAGGATTTCCTGCGATTCGCGGGTCGTCGTCCGCGCGATCGGGCAATAAATATCTGAAAAATATCCGCATTTCGTGAAGTGGCGGAGTTCCGGCGTTTTTCGTATGTCAACGAATTAATTTAAATATGACAGATTTTTTTCGCTTGATCGGACTCGGTCGGCGTACCTAAAACGAACGTCCGGCGGGAAGATTCTCTTGCCGGTATACAGCAAAAAAACATCGAGCAGCGGCTTGCCGGGGGCTTCGTCGCGCGGGGGAGTTTTGCGCCTGAAAACGGCCGTCGCTTCCAGAGGGGCGGGAAGAAAAAGAGGGGTGCGCGCGCGGTGCAGACACCGGCCTTGGAGAGAGCAAGCAGGATGGATGGGGATGCCGGCGATCCGATCGCGGCCGCGTGGGAATCGATTCGCGCGAGTCTTCGCCGCGATTGCGGCGCGCGCACCTTCGACGGCTGGCTGCGCCCGATCGCGCTCGGCGGCTTCGACGCCGATTCGGGGGCGCTGAGGCTCCAGCTCCCCTCCCAATTCATGGCCGATTGGGTGCAGACCCATTTCGCCGAGCGGCTGGCCTTGGCCTGGAAGGCGAAGCTGCCCGAGGTGAAGCAGATAAGGATCGGCGTCGGCCCGGCGGCGCCGCGCACCGCCGCGGTGGTCGAGATCCCCGCGCCCGCCGAAGAGGCGCCGCCCGAGCCCAAGGGCCTCTATTCGGTCGCGCTCGAGCCCCGCTATCGGTTCGAGAATTTCGTCGTCGGCAAGGCCAACGAGGTCGCGTTCAGCGCCGCCCAGACGCTCGCGACCGCCGACAAGGTCGCCTTCAACCCGCTCTTCATCCATGGCGGCACCGGGCGCGGCAAGACCCACCTGCTCCACGCCATCGGCCATGAGTTCCATCGCCAGCGGCCCCGCGCCCGGATCATCTACATGTCGGCGGAGAAGTTCACCGTCGAGTTCCTCGCCGCCCTGCGCGCCAACGAGACCTTCAAGTTCAAGCAGCAGCTCCGCTCGGCCGACCTCTTGATGATCGACGACGTCCAGTTCATCGCCGGCAAGGAATCGACCCAGGAAGAATTCTTCCACACGATGAACGAGATCATCTCGGCCGGCCGGCGCTTCGTGATCAGCTCGGACCGCGCGCCGCAGGACCTGGACGGGCTCGAGCCGCGCATCCTCTCGCGCCTCTCCTGGGGTCTGGTCGCCGACATCAACGCCGCCGATCTCGAGCTCCGCCTCAACATCATCACCAAGAAGCTCGAAGCTTTGCCCGACGTGAAGGTGCCGAACGACGTCGTCATGTTCCTCGCGAAAAGGATCAGCTCGAACGTCCGCGAGCTCGAAGGCGCGCTGAACCGCATCGCCGCCTACGCCGCGATGCAGAACCGGGCGATCGACCTCGATTTCGTCGGCGAGGTGCTCGCGAACATATTGCGCGCCAACCAGCGCCGCATCTCGATCGACGAGATCCAGACCCGCGTCTCCGACCATTACCGGATCCGCAAGGCCGAGATGACCTCGGCCCGCCGCGCCCGCGAGGTCGCGCGGCCGCGCCAGGTGGCGATGTACCTCTCCAAGCAGCTCACCCCGCGCTCGCTCCCCGAGATCGGCCGGCGCTTCGGCGGCCGCGACCACACCACCGTGATCCACGCGGTCAAGCAGATCGAGAAGCTCCGCGCCCAGGATGCCGAGCTCGACGCCGACATCCGCCTCCTCACCCGCCAGCTCGAGAGCTGAGCAGGCTTTCCAGGGGGAATAAGAAAAGGGCCGGGAAACCGGCCCTTTTCTTTTTTGTCCTCCCTGTGAGCGAAGCTCATGGGGAGGGGGACCATGCGAAGCATGGTGGAGGGGCCATTCGGATTCAATAAGCCCCTCCACCGCACTTCGTGCGGTCCCCCTCCCCATCGCCTTCGGCGACAGGGAGGAAAAGAGAGCGCTCAGCCGTGGGTCCGAGCCTGCCGTTCCGGCATCACCGTGATGTGGACGGTCTCCCCCGAATTGCCGGGGAAGCCGGTGAACATCGCCTCGACCAGGTCCGGCACCAGCCGCGGCAGCTCGTTGGTCTGCGAGCGCGCCTGGGCGTGGCCTTCGAACAGGGACTGGCCGTCGGCCGTGCGGCGGATGTTGAGGTCGAGGAAACTCGTGTAGAGCGTGTAGCTGCTCACGTCATAATCCCAGAAGGGATCGTGCCAGCCCCAGTAGAACGGGCTGTAATAGCGGCCGAAGCCGCGATAGCCGAACCGGCCGTAGAAGGGTCGGTGGCCGAAGCCGCGATAGTCCCAGGTATCGGCGAACAGATCGGGCATGGCGACGACGCGCTCGCGGCCATTGTCGACGCCGTAATCCATGCTGACGACGAAGGTGGCGTCGCGCGGCGAGCTCGCTTCGCGATAGCCGAGCGCGAGCAGGTGGCGGCGGACGACGTCCGCATATTGCGAGAATTCGAGGCCGCCGCGATTCTCGGCCTTGGCCGCCTCGACGACGAAGCTCTGGCCCTGCGGCGCCGGCATCGCCTGGAAGCGGGAGACCTGGGTCGGCAGGCCGGTCGCGCAGGCAGCGAGCGCCAGCAGCATCGCCGGCGCGACGAAGGTGAGGATTTTCTTGATCAAAGACATGGCGCTAAGCCTTTTCGTGCAGCAGGTCCGCCCGGGGGGTCGGGCGAGGCTTTGTCCTGTATATAGAACGGCTTGCCGTTTCGCAAAGTTCCGCTGAACGGCGGCTGAAGGAGGCGGTTCGTGGCAGCTATTGCGGGCCAAGCGAGGAAAGCCATTCAGAGATACGTCGACAGATTAGGAAAACCCGCGGGCTCGCCCCGTCGGGGCTCGTTCGCCCAATGATCGCGAGAACGCGGGGTGCGGTACGTTATCTACCCGGTATTGCAGTCCGGACAACAAATCGCGCAACCGTTTGCGCGGGGAAAGTGTCGTTTCGCTGCCTCTACCGCGGGAGCGCAGTCACTGAAATCGCCCAGATACAGACCCTTCTTCGGAAAGTAGCGGCACGTCGACGTGTGCACTTCGTTATCGCCGTTGGCCTGGGCGCGCCGGTTCGCGTAGTAGGAAGGCATCTGATTTTCCTCCGCAGAAGACCGTCACACTCACACGCGCTGCTGTGGGACGCAACGGTCTCCGCCAGGATTGAATTGCGCCTAATCGACGCTAAGCTGAGACGAGCGCGATCGGAGGAACCCAATGGAGCTGGACGCACGGTTGGCAGAGTTGGGCAAGGTTGCCCGCGACCATCGCGAGGTATTGCTGACGGAAGAGGCTGCCAAGAACGCTTTGGTTATGCCATTCCTTCAAGCGCTTGGTTATAATGTATTTAATCCGTCTGAAGTTGTTCCTGAGTTCACCTGTGATGTTGGCATCAAGAAAGGTGAGAAGGTAGACTACGCGATTTGCAACGGCGTCTCCGTGATGATGCTCGTGGAATGCAAACCCGCTAATACGGAGCTAAGCGTTAACAACGCTTCACAGCTCTTTCGATATTTTTCAACCACGGACGCACGTATTGCGGTCCTTACGAATGGCGTCGTCTATAAATTCTATTCAGATATCGATAGTCAAAATAGGATGGACGACCGCCCGTTTTTCACGTTTCAGCTGGACTCTATTAAGAAAAGCGACTTAAAAACTCTAGAGCGTTTTACGAAACAGGCTTTTGATATTGAAAAAATAGTTGAAGAGGCAAAAAGCCTAAAGTTACAATCTCTCGTTTATCGCGAACTTCTGAGGGAATTCCAAGAACCATCCGAGGATTTTATTCGCCTAATAGCGTCGAGAGTCCAACCAGGTCGTTTTACAGTGGCTATCCGGGATAGCTTCAAGTCCTTGATCGCCAGCTCGGTGTCTTCACTCATCAGAGACCGAGTTAACGAGCGTCTCACCTCAGCCCTCAGCGCTTCGAATCCCACTGAGGAAGATGCGGGTGACGAGGACGAACAGGGACCCATCCTAACGACCGAGGAAGAAGTAGCTGGTTTCAATATCGTACGCGCAATTGGTGCGAAGGTGGTTGATCCGCGACGCATCATCATGCGCGATGCCAAATCCTATTGCGCGGTCCTGCTTGATGACAACAACCGTAAACCAATTGTTCGGCTACACTTCAACAGCCCCACGACCCGCTATTTGGGCACGTTTGAGGGCAAGTCTGAGACGCGTCATCCCGTCAGCGACCCAGTTGAAATCTACCAACATGCTGCGGCGATAGTCAGCCAACTCGAACGGTTGAGTGGAAGCAATCCTTCCTAGGTGATGCGAGCTCTGACCGATTTTTGCACGGTCATTCACCGCGGCAACCCCAGCGCCCGATAAGCCCCCTCCAGCGTCGGCGCAGCCAACGCCGAGGCCTTGCGCGCGCCTTCGGCCAGAATCGTATTGAGCGCGGCCGGGTCCGCCTCGAAATCGCGGAGCTTCGCGCGGATCGGGGCGATGGTCTCGACCAACAGGTCGGCGAGCGCCGGCTTGAACTGGCCGAAGCCCTTGCCGGCGAACTCCTGGGTCACCGATTGCGGCGTACGGTCGGTCAGCGCGGCGTAGATGGTGACGAGGTTCAGCGCCTCGGGGCGGTCCTTCAGCGCCTCGGCCGTGTCGGGCAGGGGCTCCGGGTCGGTCTTCGCCTTGCGGATCTTCTGCGCGATCTCGTCGCTGTCGTCGCTCAGATTGATCCGGCTCATGTCGCTGGCGTCGGACTTGGACATCTTCGCATTGCCGTCGCGCAGCGACATGATCCGCGCGGCCGTCGCGCCGATATGCGGCTCGGGCAGGGTGAACAGGTCGACTCCATAGTCGGTGTTGAACTTGACCGCGATGTCCCGCATCAGCTCGACATGCTGCTTCTGGTCCTCGCCGACGGGGACGTGGGTCGCCTGGTAGAGCAGGACGTCGGCGGCCTGGAGCACGGGATAAGCGTAGAGGCCGACGCTGGCGCCCTCGCGATTCTTGCCCGATTTCTCCTTGAACTGGGTCATCCTATTGAGCCAGCCGACCCGCGCCGTGCAGGAGAGGATCCAGGCCATCTCCGGGTGCGCGGGGACGCGGGCATGGTTGAACAGGACGACCTTCTCGGGGTCGATCCCGCAGGCGATCAGGGCCGCGGCCATGCCGTTGACGTCGGCGCGCAGCTTTGCGGGATCGATATAGTCGGTGATCGCGTGGAGGTCGGCGAGGAAGATCAAACACTCGGCCTCGTCCTGCAACCTCACCCAGCGGCGGATCGCGCCGAGATAATTGCCGAGATGGAGGTTGCCGGTCGGCTGGATACCCGAGACGACTCGTTTCATGTTGGAGAAGGTCATGCGGCGTCCCGGCTGCGGCGTTTGAGGAGGATCCTGAGATCGTCCAGGGCGAAGGCCCCGGTCAAGAAGCAGGCGAGGCCATAGATCGCGACGCCGCCGCCGACCAGCGCGGCCAGGCCGAGGATGCGCTCGCCGAGCGAGCGGGTCAGCCAGGGGTCGATCCAGGGGGTCAGGAACCAGACCGCGCCGCCCATGATCAAAGCGGCGAGCGCAAGGCGGGGAAGGCGGCGCTTCAGCCGCGCGTCCGCGTCGAAATGGCCGCGCCCCCGCAAAGTGCGGTAAAGCATCCAGACGTTGATCGTCGAGGCCAAAGCGGTGGCGAGCGGCGGCCCGACATGGCCCATGCCGAAGCGCCCGAGCGTCGGGATGAGGATGAGGTTGCCGGCGAGGTTGACCCCCACCGACCAGATGGCGAGCCGGACCGGCGTCGCGGTGTCGCCGCGCGCGTAGAAGCCCGGGGTCAGCACCTTGACCAGCACATAGGAGGGCAGGCCGATCGAGAAGGCCGAGAGCGCCCAGCCGCAGAGGATCGTGTCCCTGGCGGTGAAGGCGCCGTGCTGGAAGAGGCCGCGGATCACCGGCTCGGCGGCGAAGATGAAGGCGGCGGTGGCGGGAAGGGTGAGGAAGAGGGCGAGCTCGATCCCCCGATTCTGCGTGTCCATCGCCGCTTCCTCCTGGCCGGTCGAGACCAGGCGCGAAACGGTGGGGAGCAGGATCGTGCCGAGGCCGATGCCGATCAGGCCGAGCGGAAGCTGGTTCAGCCGGTCGGCATAATTGATGTAGGAGATCGAGCCCGCGGCGAGCAGGCCGCCGGCGAGCGCGGTCGAGATGGCGAGGTTGACCTGGGACGCGCCCGCGCCGATCGCCGCGGGCAGGATCAGCTTCAAAAGGCGCCGCACCTCCGGGTCGAGGCGGGGGCGGCGGAGCTTCAGGCTTATGCCGGCGGCGCGGCAGGCGACGATCAGCCAGGAGAGCTGGAGCGCGCCGCCGATCGTGACCGCGATCGCCTGGGCGCGCGCGGTGACATAGGCCCCCTCCGGGCCGTGGCCGTGGAAGAACCACAGAGCGGTGATCATCGAGACGTTGAGCAGGCTCGGCGCGGCCGCGTTCACCCAATATTTGTCGAGGCTGTTGAGGATGCCGCCGAGCAGGGAGGCGAGGCTGATCAGCATCAGATAGGGGATGGTGATCCGCGACAGGCTGACCGCGAAGGCGAACTGGTCCGCGCTTGGATGGTCGAAGCCGCCGGAGAGGCCCCAGGTGACCGGCCAGGCGGCCGCGATCATGATGAGGGTGAAGAGGATGAGGACGGGGAGCAGCACCGCCAGCGCCTGCTCGGCGAAGCGGAGCCCGGCCGGCAGCTCTCCCTCGGCGACCTTGCGGTTGAACATCGGGATGAAGGCGGCGTTGAACGCCCCTTCCGCGAATAAGGCGCGGAACATGTTGGGCAGGCGGAAGGCGACAAAGAAGGCGTCCGAGGCGAAGGTCGCGCCGATGAACAGGGTCTGCAGCGTGTCCCGCACGAGCGCGAGCACGCGGCTGACCAAGGTGAGGCCGCCGACCGACCCGAGCGAGCGGACGAGGTTCATCTTTTGTCTTTCATCCGGCCTTTCGCCCCTCGGCTCATGAAAGCCGCCCCCTGCATAATGATAACCGTCATTCCAGCGAAAGCTGGAATCTCGCTTTTCTCCGGGAAGAGGGATTCCGGCTTTCGCTGGAATGACGAGCTCAGAAGCTCAGGCCGTGCCCGTCACGTCCCCGGCCTGGCCGCCGCTCGCCTCGGCCGCGGCCTGGGCGGCGGTCTGCATGTAGAGGCCGGTGAAGTCTATCGGGTCGAGCCGGAGCGGCGGGAAGCCGCCCTCCATCGCCGCGTCGTTGACCAGCTTGCGCGCGAACGGGAAGAGCAGGCGCGGCGCCTCGGCGAGGAGGAAGGGCTGGAGCTGGTCGGCCGGGACGTTGGTGAGCGCGAACAGGCCCGCATAGAGGACCTCGATGCGGAACGCGACGCCCTCGGTCGCGGTGGCGTTGATGTCGATCCGGAGCGTGACCTCGTGGAGGTTCTCGCCGACCGTGGCGGTCCCGATATTGACCTGGACGTCGGTCTGCGGCTGGCTCTGCCACTGGAAGACCGCCGGCGCGTTCGGATTCTCGAAAGAGAAATCCTTCACATATTGGGCGAGGATGCCGACCTGCGGGAGATTGTCGCCGCCGTTCGAGGCGGGGGTGAGCGTGTGGGCGGCGCCTTCGTCTTCGGCCATGTCGGATGTCTTTCAAGCTAGGGATATGGTGTTGGCGGTGCGGGCACGCCGTCGTGCGGGCGGGTAGCAGGCGCGCCGCGGCCGCGCAACATCCGCGCCCCCCGTTCGTTGCCGCCATTGCCTGTTTGAAACATTAAGGCTTCGCGCTTATATCGGCCGGGTCGCCCCCGGGAGATTGTGTTGACCTTCGAGATCGTCCTGCTCGCCATGATCGCGCTGTTCGTCGGCCTGCGGCTCTATGCCGTGCTCGGCCAGCGCACCGGCCACGAGCAGAGCCCGCTGGTGACTCGCCCCGAGGCGTCGCCGGAAGCCGCGGCGCCGCTCGCGGCGCCCGACGCCGCGCAGGGCCCGGCCGAGCCGAGCGGCCTCGCCTACGAGCAGGGCGCCTCCGCCGGCATCCGCGCGATCATCGCCGCCGATCCCAGCTTCGACGTCGCCCGCTTCGTCGAGGGCGCGCAGGCCGCTTACACGATGACGCTCGAAGCCTTCTGGAAGGGCGACCGCGAGGCCCTCGCCCGGCTCGCCGACGCTGAGGTCGCCGCCGCCTTCGGCGCCGCGATCGAGGAGCGCGAGACGGCCGGCCACAGCCTCGACAACCGTCTGGTCGCGATCGAGCGCGCCGCGATCGAGGATGCCCGGCTCGACGGCAAGCTTGCCGAGATCGAGGTCCGCTTCGATGCTTTCGTCGCCGCGGTGACCCGCGACAAGGACGGCGAGCTCGTCGCCGGCTCGCTCTCCGACGCGGTGCCGACCAAGGACCTCTGGACCTTCCAGCGCAACCTGGCCAGCAAGGATCCGAACTGGCTTCTCGTCGAGACCGACCAGGCCGCCTGATCCGCGGGGGGCTTGCTGCCCTGGCTCTCGGGCTGGGGCTTGGAAGCTGCGTTCGAGCGCCCCATCCCACGGTTCCTCCCGTGCCGCCGCCGGCGCCGACCAATGCGCTCGAAGCGGGCGCCCGCCGCGGCCCCTCCATGCCCCGGATGAGCGCCGATCAGGCCCAGCGCCTGTGGCGCGTCTTCCAGATCAGCTGCCCTTCGCTCGTCGCGCGGGAGGACGGCAGCGGCCTCACCCGGCCCGAGGACTGGCGCGCGCCTTGCGCGGCGACGCCCGACGACCCCGCGCATTATCTTCGCGACCATTTCGAGCTGGTCCAGGTCGGCGACGGCGCCGCCTTCGCGACCGGCTATTACGAGCCCGAGATACGCGGTTGCCGGACGCGGCGGCCCGGCTGCGAGGTGCCGATCTACCGGCGCCCGCCCGACCTGCTCGACGCCGATCCGCAGACCGGCGCGCGGGGCCGGGGCCGGCTCGACGAGCAGGGCAATTTCGTCCCTTATTACGACCGCGCCGCGATCGAGGACGGCGCGCTCGCCGGGCGCGGGCTCGAGCTCGCCTGGGCGGCCGACCCGGTCGACCTGTTCTTCCTCCAGATTCAGGGCTCGGGCCGGGTGCGCATGGACGACGGCAGCGTGATGCGGATCGGCTATGCGGCACAGAACGGCCGGGAATATACCGCGATCGGCCGGCTGCTGCGCGACCGCGCCATCCTCCAGCCGCCCATCTCGATGCAGCGCATCGCCGAATGGATCCATGCCAATCCCGACGCCGGGCGCGCGCTGATGCGCGAGAATCTCTCCTATGTCTTCTTCCAGGAGCTGAACGGCGCGGGGCCGCTCGGCGCGCTCGGCCGGCCGGTTACGCCGGGCGCGACCGTCGCCGCCGATCCGCGCTTCGTGCCGCTGGGCGCGCCGGTGCTGCTCGGCGGCATGGACAATCCGGCGGCCGACGGCTTCTGGGTCGCGCAGGACACGGGCGGGGCGATCCGTGGGCCCAACCGCTTCGACACTTTCTGGGGCGCGGGGGCGCAGGCGGCGGCGACCGCCGGCTCGATGCAGGCGCACGGCCGCGCCTGGCTCCTGCTGCCGCGCGGGGCCCTCGACCGAATCCGCCGGCGTGCGCAAGCTCAGCGCTGAGGAGCGCGCGCTCTGGCGTCGGGTCGTCGCGAGCGTGCGGCCGTTCCATGAGGCTGTTCAGGGAGCGGAGCAGGAGCCTGCGCCCGCGCCTCCAAAACCGCCGCCGGCCCAGCTGGCGCCGAGTCCGGTTCGCAAGAGCGCGCCGGGGACGACGCTCGACGCGGGCTGGGACCGCCGCCTGGCGCGCGGGCTGGTCGCGCCCGATGCCAGCCTCGATCTGCACGGCCACAATCTGGCGCGTGCCCATGCTTTGCTCGACGACCGGCTCGAGCAGGCGATCGCGAGCGGCGCGCGGCTGCTCCTGCTGATCACCGGCAAGCCTCGCGGCGCCGGCGAGGAGAAGCGCGGCGCGATCCGCGCCGCGATCGGCGACTGGCTCGCCGCCTCCCGCCACGCCGCCGACATCGCCGCCGTCCGCCCCGCCCACCCCCGCCACGGCGGCGCCGGGGCGCTCTACATCGTGCTGAGGCGAAAACGAGGCGCCTGACCCTGCCCGTCATTCCCGCGAAAGCGGGAATCCAGCTTCTTGTCTTCCTTCGTGTTCTTTTCTGTCCTTCGCGCCTTCGCGTGAAATAACTTCTCTTCTTCTGGCGGGCGAAGATCGCGAAGAAGGAAGGTGGATTCCCGCTTTCGCGGGAATGACGGAAGGGCGTGGTTCAGATTCCCAGCGCGCTCTCGATCACCCGCTTATAGATGCGCTGCAGCGCCCTGATGTCCTCCACCGCGGCCGCCTCGTCGAGCTTGTGCATGGTCGCGTTGGGCAGGCCGAAATCCACCACCGGGCAGAGCGCGATCAGGAAGCGGCCGTCGGAGGTCCCGCCATGGGTGGAGAGGCGCGGCTTCGCGCCGGTCTCGGCGAGGATCGCCGCGCTGACGATCTCGTAGATCGGGCCCGGCGGGGTGAGGAAAGCCTCGCCCGAAATCTTCGCTTCGACCGTCGCGCCGGGCGCCGCGTCCTCGGCGGTGCGGCGGACCAGCTCGACCAGGTCGGCGCCGCGCTGGAGGTTGTTGAAGCGGATGTTGAGCTGGATGAGGGCGGCGCCCGGAATGACGTTGGTCGCCTTGCTCGACGTCTCGACCGCGGTGATTTCGAGGTTCGAGGGCTGGAAGGCATCGCTGCCGTCGTCGAGATGAATCGCCTCCAGCGCGTCGATCAGCCTCGCCGCCCGCGGCACCGGATTATCGGCCCGATGCGGGTAGGCGACATGACCCTGCACGCCGGGGACGGTGATCCACATGTTGACCGAGCCGCGCCGGCCGATCTTGACGATGTCGCCGAGCCGGTCCTCGGAGGTCGGCTCGCCGATCAGGATCATGTCGGGGCGGATGCCGCGCGCCGCCATCCAGTCCATCAGCGCCGGCGTGCCGTACGTGGCCGGGCCCTCCTCGTCGCCGGTGACGATGAGGCTCAAGGTGCCGCGATGCACGGTTTCGGCCGCGGCGGCGACGAAGGCGGCGATGTCGCTCTTCATGTCGACCGCGCCGCGGCCGTGGAGCAGGCCGCCGCGCAGGTCGGGCGTGAACGGGTCGCTCGCCCAGCCCTCGCCCGGCGGGACCACGTCGAGATGGCCCGCGAAAGCGAAATGCGGCGCGCCTCCGCCGCGGCTGGCGAAGAGATTCTCGACCGGCCCGTCCGGCGCCTCGCCCAGGACGAAGCGGTGGACCTCGAAACCGAGCGGCCGCAGCGCCGCCTCCAGCACGTCGAACACCTCCCCCTGCGCCGGGGTGACGCTCGGGCAGGCGATCAGGCGGGCGGCGAGGTCGACGGGGTCGATTGCGGCGGTCATGCGCTGCGCCTAGCATTGGCGTGGGGAGAAACGAAATGCCCAAGCTCGACCTCGACGCAATCGAAACCACCAACCGCACCGGCTATCCGCCGCCCTACGACGCGCCGATGGCGAAACGCCACTACCGCCGGCTCGCGCCCGCGGCGGGACTCGAGGATTTCGGAGCCTCCCACGTCACCCTCGAGCCCGGCGGCATCTCCAGCCAGCGCCACTGGCATGAGGGCGAGGACGAGCTGGTGGTCATGCTGGCGGGCGAAGCGGTCCTGGTCGAGGACGGCGGCGAAACCGTGCTGCGCGCCGGCGACTGCGCGGTCTTCCCCAAGGGCGTCGCCGACGGCCACCATCTCGTCAACCGCTCGGACGCCCCCTGCACCTTCGTCGCCATCGGCAAGGAGGCGCTCACCGATTGCCATTACCCCGACATCGACATGCTCTGGGACCCGGCGAAGGGCGCCTACACGCACAAGGACGGGAGCTCCTTCTAGGTCGTCATTGCGACCCCGGCGAAGGCCGGGGGAAGCAATCCAGCGCGTCGGGCCTGACTGGATTGCTTCGTCGCTACGCTCCTCGCAATGACGGAGTTCGGCTCAGGCCTGGGGCGCCTCATATTGCTCGATCACCCAGGGCTCCTCCTGCGCCGCCTCGATCCATTCCTTCATCCAGGCATGGTCGAGGATCGTTTCCATATAGGCGGCGTGGAAGCGGGGGACGGGGATCGAGTAGGTGACGAAGCGGGTCACCACCGGCGCGAACATGATGTCGACCGCGCCGAACTCGCCGAACAGATAGGGCCCGCCGCTGCCGTGCCGCGCGCGCGCCTGCGCCCAGAGCTCGAGGATCCGCAGGATCTCGGTCTTCACCGGCTCCTTGAACGTGGGGGTCGGGAATTGCTTGCGCACGTTCATGCCGAGCTCGCGGCGCAAATTCGCATAGCCCGAATGCATCTCCGCGGCCATCGAGAGCGCCATGCCGCGCGCCGCCGGGTCGCGCGGCCAGTAGCGCGCGCGATCGGTACGGTCCGCCAGCCATTCGATGATCGCGAGGCTGTCCCAGATCACGGTCGCGTCGTCCCACAGGATCGGCACCTTGCCGCCCGAGGGCGCGAACTCGTCGCCCTGGGTGCGCCGGTCCCATTCCTCGTCGAACAGGGGAACGGTGATCTCCTCGAAGGGCAGGCCGGACTGCTTCACCGCCAGCCAGCCGCGCAGCGACCAGGAGGAATAGGCCTTGTTGCCGATGATGAGCTTGAGCAACTTGGTCTTCTCCTTCCCTTCGTCACTCCCGCGAAAGCGGGAGTCCAGGCAGCATCCGAGCGGTCTCTGGGTCAGGCTGGATTCCCGCTTTCGCGGGAATGACGGTGACTCAGAGCAGCGCCGCCTCTAGCACCGCCGCGCGCAGCCGGTCCATGCCGAGGCCCTTCTCGCTCGACGTGGCGAGGATCTCGGGATGGGCGGCCGGGTGGCGCCGCGCCTCCGCCTCCGTCGCCTGCCGGACCGTTTCGAGCTCGCTCGCCTTGATCTTGTCGGCCTTGGTGAGGACCAGGCGGTAGCTGATCGCGGCCGCGTCGAGCATCTTCATCACCTCGCGGTCGAGATCCTTGAGCCCGTGGCGGCTGTCGATCAGCAGCAAAGTGCGCTTCAGCACCGGCCGGCCGCGCAGATAGTCGTTGACCAGATGGCGCCATTTGCGGGCCGCGTCCTTCGGCGCCCTGGCGAAGCCGTAGCCCGGCATGTCGACGAGGCGCAGGCGCACCGGCGCGCCGATCTCGAAGAAGTTCAGCTCCTGCGTGCGCCCCGGCGTGTTCGAGGTGCGGGCGAGGCCGCTGCGGTTGGTCAGCCGGTTGAGCAGGGAGGATTTGCCGACGTTGGAGCGGCCGGCAAAGGCGATCTCCGGCACGGTCGGATCGGGCAGGAACTTCAGCTCGGGCGCGGACTTGAGGAAGGCGGCCGGCCCGGAGAAGAGCTTCCGCGCCGCCTCTTCCAGCTCCGCGTCCTCGCTCACGTGCTCGCGGCGGGCGCCCGGAGCGCCGGGTGGCGGCTGTAGAGCCACCTCTGCTGGAGGATGGTCAGGCAATTGTTGGTGACCCAGTAGAGCTGCAGCCCCGCGGCGAAGTTCGCCATCACGAACATCAGCACCCAGGGCATGAGCGCGAACACCTGGCGCTGCACCGGATCGGCGACCTGCGGATTGAGCCGCATCTGCAGCCACATGGTGATGCCGAGCAGGATCGGCAGCACGCCCAAGGCCAGGAAATGGGGCGGCGTGAAGGGCAGGTAGCCGAACAAATTCACCGGGGTCAGCGGATCGGGCGAGGAAAGGTCCTGGATCCACAGGATGAACGGCTTGTGACGCATCTCCACCGAGACCATCAGCACCTTGTAGAGCGCGTAGAAGACCGGGATCTGTAAGAGAGTCGGCAGGCAGCCCGCGGCCGGGTTCGCCTTCTCCTCCTTGTAGAGCCGCATCATCTCCTGCTGCAGCGTCATCCGGTCGTCGGCATGTTTCTCCTGCAGCGCCTTCATCTTGGGCTGGATCGCCCGCATCGCCGCCATCGACTGGAACTGCTTCTGCGCGATCGGGAAGAGCAGGGTGCGCACGATCAGGGTGAGGCAGATGATCGAGAAGCCGAAATTGCCGATCTGGGCGTAGAGCCAGAGCAGAAGCGCGAAGATCGGCTTCATGAACCAGCGGAACCAGCCCCAGTCGATCGCCCGCTCGAGCGGGGTGCCGAGCTGCTCGGTATAGGTCTGGAGCAGGGCGCCTTCCTTGGCGCCGGCGAAGACGTGGCTGACATAGCGCGCGGCCTGGCCGGGCGGGACCAGGGTCAAAGGCGCCGCATAATCGGCCTGGTAGGCGTCGGTCTGGGCATTGTGGCTGAACGCCGCGGCGACGTTGCTCGCTTGATCGGGGACCAGCGCGGCGAGCCAATATTTGTCGGTGAAGCCGATCCAGCCGCCCTGGCTGGTGAACGCGTGGCGGCCTTCGGCGGCGACAGTGTCCCATTTGTTGCTGTAATCGGCATTGCCGTTGAACACGCCGACCGGGCCGACATGGGCGGTCCAGCTGCTGGGATCGGGCGAGGGGCCGATCCGGCTGACGAAGGAGAAGGGCCTGACCCCGACCGCCCCGGCGCCGCGGTTCACCACCCTCTGCTCGACGGTGAGCAGATAATTGGCGTCGACCGCGAACTGGATCTCGAAGATTTGGCCTTGATTGTTGTTCCAGCTCAGGATCACCGGCGTGGTGGGGGTCAGCGCCGTGCCGCTCGCCGTCCAGACCGTCGTCGGGCCGGGCAAGGCAATGCCCTGGCCGGTCCAGCCGAAGCCCGAGAAATAGGCGCTGGGCGCGCCGGCCGGCGAGAACAGGCGGACCGGCGGCGAATTGGCGGCGATCGTCTCGTGCTCGCCGGTGAGGACGAGATCATCGATCCGCGCCCCGGTGAGGTTGATCGAGCCGGCGAGGCGCGGCGTGCGGATCGCGATGCGCGGGCTTTCGCGCAGCACCACGGCCCGGTCGCGCACCGCCGCCGGCGCGTTCGGGACGGCGCCCGCCTGCGGCTGCGGCACCGGCACCTGGCGGCCGTTCTCGATCTTGGTGACCGGCGGGTTCGCGGTCGGGAACCAGCGCTGCGACGCGTAGCTCCAGCCGATCAGGATGATCGCCGACAGGACGATGAAAAGGATCATGTTCTTGGAGTCGTTCACCTGAGGCCCTCGATCGATCTTTTTTCGGGGACGGGGTCGTAGCCGGATCCCCCCCAGGGATGGCAGCGCCCGATCCGCCGGAGCGTCAGCCAGCCGCCGCGGAGCGCGCCATAGCGGGAAAGCGCGGTGATTGCATAGGCCGAGCAGGTGGGCCGGAAGCGGCAGCTCGGCGGCAGCACGCGCGACGGCCCGATCTGCCAGGCGCGCGCGACCAGGATGAGCAGGCGGGCGATCATCTGGCGGTCTTGGCGAGCGCGCGTCGCAGGTCCGCGGCGAGCTCCGCGAAGGGCCGCTCGACGCCGCCGGCGCGGCCGATCAGGACATGGTCGGCGCCGGGAATTCCGGCTTCGGGCAGCACCGCGCGGGCGAGCTCGCGCAGGCGGCGCTTCATCCGGTTGCGGGTGACGGCATTGCCGACCTTCTTCGAGACGGTGAGGCCGAGGCGGATGGCGGGGTCGCCGTCGCCGCGCGGGCGGACGAGGAGGATGAAGGCGGGGGCGACCGCGCGCCGGCCGCCATTGGCCGCGAGGAAGTCCGCGCGGCGCCGAAGCTTCCCGAACGTCTGCGGAGCTACGCCGACAGCTTCCTGCGGCCGCGGCTGCGGCGCGCGGCCAGGACCTTGCGGCCGCCGACGGTCGCCATCCGGGCGCGGAAGCCGTGCCGGCGCTTGCGCACGAGATTGCTCGGCTGGAAGGTGCGCTTCATCGCTCATTCCTCGTAAAATCGTCTGAAAGAAAACGGCCGCCGTAAGAGGCGGCCTCGTTGCCGGCCCGATAGGCAAGGGCGCCGGCAAAGTCAATCGCCCGCCGGCAGCGTCGCCGGGGCGTCGGCCGCCGCTTCGGCGGCCTCCCGCGCCTTGGCGCGCTCGTGCCGGCGCCGGGCGCTGGCGCGCCGGAGGCTCCAGTCGGCCCAGCTCCCCTTCTTCGGGTGCCGCCGCTTGAACCGCACATAGAGCCGCTTCGCCCAGCCGGTATATTTGAGGATCAGGCTGAGCCCCGCGCCGAACACGATGATCCCGCCCGGGCCCGGGATTGGCCCCACCAACGGCGTGATCGCGACCAGCAGGAAGCCGAGCGCGACCAGCGCGTGGCGCACCAGGGGAATCGAGGTCCAGCCTTTGTGCCTGCGGCTCATGTGCTTCATCTGGGGAGGGTGTGTGAGGAGTGCAATACGGCCGTGTGCGACGCTGTTCCTACCGGGGGTGGAGATGCGAGCGCGACCTCACAAGAGCGGATGTCGGCAAAAAACGCGACGCCTAATTGTAAGAAAATCTTACAACTCGGCTAGGACGTTAGGACTTTTGTAACTTTGATATATTACCAAATACATCGGGAAGGCTGCTACGAAGAAATGCATAAACGTAGAAAGATTCGGTCATGGCCGAAGCTTTAAGCCTAATCGTCAATATAGCCCAGATTCTCGAATGGGTTTTTGATATTGATTTCGCGCGAATAGTCAGGAAAATAGCTCCTGTTGCCGTGGACTATGTGATCGAGTTTATCTTATGGATATTCGACGCCTATAGATACATGTTCCGCAAATTTAAGCGGGGCTGGAGCACACTCCGGTCGAGATCGACGGTAAGAGGACGACGGATTTTAGAGCCGCTGATCGACTTTGCCCTCCTAGTTTGGCTACTCTGGACATTCGCACGTCTCGCTTTTTGGAAATGATCCAGCAAAGGGCAGCTTACCAAACCCCGGAATCCCGCGCCCCCCTCAATCAGCGCTGACAGCAAAGCCATCAGCGATAGAACCAAACCCGCCCTTCCGGCACGAGCTGCTGGAGCGCATCGAAGTCGGCGATGTTTCGAGTGAGGATGGCCTGCCCCTGTTCGAGCGCCTGGAGGTACAGGAGCGCATCGTTGAGGAAGGGCTGCCGATCCGTCTTCGCCAGCCCCCGGAGGCGCGCGACCATGCCCGCAAGGATATTGGCTTCGACGAGGGCCTGAACGCTGGGCGCCTTGAGGCGGTGCCCGGGGATTGCGGCGATTGTCCGTTCGATCGCCTTCAGGGCTCGGCTCGTTTGCGGGTGGGATGGATCGAGCCGTCCGAACGCGTGGGCGAGCTCCGAGACCGCGATCGCCGAATGATTGAGCGCCCGCGCGGCGAGAAGCTGCTTGACCTCATCGGGGATGCGGGCCTGGAGCACGTCGATATAGACATTGGTATCGAGCAGAAGCTCGCTGCCTCCACCGATGGGAACCGAGACGAAGGTCAGCGCATCGTCGGGGCGGGCAGCTATTGCGGTCGTACGCTTCTGCGGTTTCAGCCGGCGAAGCGCCCTGGGCAGATCAAAACTCAAGATCGAGGTCTCGGCTCACGCTGCCCTCGAGCTCGAAGAGTTTCGCCGCGAAATCGTCCTCGAGCGCGACCTTGGCCAGTGCATATTCGAGCAATTCGTTGCCCTGCAGACCCGAGCGCCGGACGGCCGCTTCGTGGAGCTTGGGCTGGACGCGGCCGGAAATGCGCTTTGCCTTGCCGCCGGCCGTCAGGCCTTCAGCGTCGGCCGTCGCCATCACCGCTGCGATACGATGCTCCGCGATGCGGCCAATATTGACTGGACGAGAGAATCCGCTCGATTCTTCCGCGACCTTTGCTTGCCTCACGTCGACCCTCATCCGCTTGTCCGAAATTAGATGCATGACAAAATAGGCCGTCTGTCATGCAAAATCAAGGGCTGGCGTGCTCGCGCCGATGAGCCTGGCAATCCCAAGGCTCCATGCTCGACTTTCCGAAGGCCTTCTCCCAAGATGCCCTTCAGTTGCGGGGGAATCCATGGTCGCGCACGTCGCCACGGTAGCGTTTCTGGGGCTCGAGGCGCGCAGCGTCGAGTGCCAGGTGCAGATCGCGGCGGGGCTGCCCAAGTTCCTCGTCGTCGGCCTGCCCGACAAGGCGGTGGGGGAGAGCCGGGAGCGGGTCCACGCCGCGCTCGCCGCGATCGGGCTTGCGCTGCCGCCGAAGCGAATCACGGTCAATCTCTCGCCCGCCGATCTGCCAAAGGAAGGCTCGCATTACGACCTCCCGATCGCGCTCGGCCTGCTCGCGGCGATGGGGACGATCGACCGGGAGACCCTCGCTTCCTATCTCGCGGTCGGAGAGCTCAGCCTCGACGGGCGGATCGCGCCCTCGCCGGGCGTGCTGCTCGCCGCGCTCCACGCCTCGGCCAGCGGGCTCGGCCTGATCTGCCCGGCCTCGCAGGGCCCGGAAGCGGCCTGGGCGGCGGACGTCGAGGTGATCGCCGCGCCCGATCTGATCGCCCTGCTCAACCATCTGCGCGGCACCGGCGTGCTCGCGCCGCCCCGGCCCGGCGAGGCCGATCCGCCCGGCATGGGCCCGGACCTCGCCCAGGTGAAGGGCCAGGAGACCGCCAAGCGCGCGCTCGAGATCGCCGCTGCCGGCGGTCACAATATGGTGATGGTCGGGCCGCCCGGCGCGGGCAAGTCGCTGCTCGCCGCCTGCCTGCCGGGCATCCTGCCCGACCTCACGCCGTCCGAGGCGCTCGAAGTCTCGATGATCGCCTCGGTCGCCGGCGAGCTCAAGGAAGGGCGGCTGATCCGCGCCCGGCCCTATCGCGCGCCGCATCACAGCGCCTCGATGGCGGCTTTGGTCGGCGGCGGCCTGAAGGTGCGGCCGGGCGAGGTCAGTCTCGCCCATCTCGGCGTGCTGTTCCTCGACGAGCTGCCCGAATTCCAGCGCGCCGCGCTCGATTCGCTGCGCCAGCCGCTCGAGACCGGCAAGGTCCAGGTCGCGCGCGCCAACGCCCACGTCACCTTCCCGGCGCGGGTCCAGCTCGTCGCGGCAATGAACCCCTGCCGCTGCGGCCATCTCGGCGATCCCGCTCTGGCCTGCGCGCGGGCGCCGCGCTGCGCGGCGGATTATCAGGCCAAGGTTTCGGGCCCGCTGCTCGACCGGATCGACATCCATGTCGAGGTCGCCTCGGTCGCCGCCGCCGATCTCGTCCTGCCGCCGCCCGCCGAAGGCTCGGCCGAGGTCGCCCGCCGCGTCGCCGAGGCGCGCGCGGTCCAGACGAAGCGCTACGAGGCCCACGGCGTCCGCACCAACGCCGAGGCCGATGGCGAGCTGCTCGACGCGGTCGCGACGCCGGAAGAGCCCGGCCGCCGCCTCCTCGCCCAGGCCGCCGAGACGATGCGCCTCTCCGCGCGCGGCTATCATCGCGTCATGCGCGTCGCGCGCACGATCGCCGATCTGGCGGGGAGCGAGACCGTCGGCCGCGTCCACGTCGCCGAGGCCTTGAGTTATCGTCGGCAGGCGCCGCGGAACTGACCTCGTGGCAAACGACCGAAGCGGCAGGGTCTCGTTCAGGAGCCGCGGAAGATCCGCACGCCCGCCTGGATCGTGACTCGCGGGCCGGTGCGCACCGCGGCCTGGCGCGGCGCCGGGCGGTCCGTATCGCTCGCCACCGCGGGCGTCGCCGCCTGCCGTCCGCCGCCGAGGGTGCGGTAGAGGACAGGGCGCTCGACCACCGGGATTTCCATTTGCGGCGCCGGCGCGAAGCGGTTCCGCAGCCCGCGCATGCCGGTGCGCGACACCGCGAAGCGCACCTCCGGCGCGGCGATGTCGGGCTCGTAGTCGGAGGGCGCCTGGCTGAACGCTTCGACCGTGTCGCTGCCCGGGCGGCGGTAGAAGATGTGGGCGCCGACAATCGCCTGTGGGACCAGGCTCGGCGCCCAATAAGGATGGATCGCGGTCGTGTGGTAATTGGTGGCGAGGCCGACCGGGCGGTAGACGCTGCCGTGCAGCGCCGCGTCCGCGATCCGCCGCGCGCGGTCCCACGCATAGGGCTCGACGCCGCCATTCATCGCGCCGTCGCAGGTGAAGGTGAACTGGCAGCCGGTGCTGCGCTCCGAGCCCTGGTAGACGACGCCGCAGACGCTGTTCGGAAAGGCCGGGTGGCGCACCCGGTTCAGCACCACCTGCGCGACCGCGCGCTGGCCGTCGTCGGACTGGCTGCGCGCCTCGTAATAGATCGCCTGGGTCAGGCATTCGAGCGAGCGCTCGTAGCTCCCCGAATCGCGGTTCGCGACGAACGGCTCGGCCGCCTCGGACGCGGCCGCGGACGCCGCCGAAGGGACGGCGGCGAGCGTGGCAAGACCGGCAAGGAAGAGGATGCGCATGGATTACCCGACCCGATGATCGGGCCCGGCTCTACAAGCGGAGGGTTGGGAACCGGTTAACGCGCGCGCTTCCCGTCATGCTGAACTTGTTTCAGCATCCATGAACACGGAATGCGACCCTTCTCGCTCGTGATGTTCATGGATCCCGGATCCCCGGCCTTTGCCGGGACAAGGCAAGTCCGGGATGACGACATGAGGATGGCGGCCTTTTCGGGCGTCACTTCTGCCGCACCGGCTCCAGATCGTCGCCGGCGCTGACCAGCCGCCCGGCGCGCCGCGCCTGGACCGCCTCAAGCAGGGTCCGCGCGGCGTTGCGCACCTCCTCCTGGATCGCCTCGTCCCTGTCGAGCGCCTCGTGGCTGGTCGCATAGGGCTCGAAATAGCCGATATAGCGGTCGAGCTCGGCGGGAACGCCGGCGGGCACCAGGCGCATGAAGCGCAGCCAGTCGGCGAGCGAGCGGCGGACATTCTCGGCCCCCTCGACGTCGCCATGGACGACGATCGAGAAGACGCGGCCTTCGAGGTGGCGCGGATAGGGCCAGTCCGCCAGCTCCAGCGCCTTGGCCTTCAGCGCGTCCTTGCCGTGGGTGGCGGTCGGGTCCGGATTGCCGCCGTCCGCGCAGACCAGCCGGTCGATCATCAGCTTCATCGGGCTCGAGCAATGATACCAGTTGACCGGCGTGATCAGCATGATGCCGTGCGCGCGCACCCAGAGCGGATAGATCTCGTTCATCATGTCCTGGGTCTGGCCGAGCGCGTAATTGGGATAGCAGGAGCAGGGCCAGTGGCAGAGCGCCGCCGCGGTCGAGAAGCACGCCTTGCAGGGGTGGATGTGCCGTCCATATTCGGCGGCGAGCCTGGAAAGGTTGAGGATGCGGACCTCGACCCCGTCGACGCCGCAAATCTCCGAGGCGATCTCGAGCAGGCGCCAGCTCTTCGACATCTCGCCCGGGCAGGTATGTTCCGAGCGGGAGGAGCCGTTGACGATCAGGATGCAGGGCGGCTTGGCGGGGTCCTCATATTCGGCCTGCGCCTGGTCGACCGCGGCCTTGGCCTCGATCCAGTCGACGGCGAGATCGTAATCCGGATCGGCAAAGCCCGGACCGGCCTTCCTGGTGCGCGGAGACTTGCGGCCGTTCGCATAACCGTCCCACGCGGCACCGGCGATCCGCTCCAGTTCCGCGGCAAGCGGCGCGAAGGCCGGATCGGCGAACTGGCTCTTGAAGCGGCGCCTGAATTCCGCCTCGTCGAGCCGGACGTCGGGCATGCCCTTGCGCGGCGCGGGCGCCTTGCCGGCCACCGGCCCGGCCTTATTTGCCCGACTGGTTGGTCGAAGGCTGCTGCTGCTGTTGCTGCGGCTGGGCGGGCGCCGGATTTTCGACATGGACCGGGGGCAGGTTCACCTGCGGCAGCGAGACGTTGACGTTGGGCAGGCCGACATTGACGTTGACGTCGCCCTTGTCGGCGCGGCCGAAATAGCCGCCGAAATAGAGGAAGGCGAGGACCACGATCACCAGGACGACGAGGATGGCGGCGATCGCCCCGCCGCCGCCGCCCCGGCTGCCGCTGTCGACCACCACGGTTTCGCGCTCGACCGGTCTCTCGTCCATGTCCGTCACTCCGACTGTTGCGCAGGGAGAACGCGGCCGCGCGCAGGGCAGTTCCGGGCGAACAGGGTTAAGCTTCCCGCTGGACAGAGCGCCGCGCCGGCTGTTCAATCGCCAGCTCCAAAAGGGGGATCCGCCATGACCATCGAGCCCGACCGCCGTTCAGTCCTCAAGGGCGCCGCCGCTACCGCCGCCTTGCTCGCGCCCGGCGCGGCTCTCGCCCAGCCCCGCCGCGACAGCGACCGCGAGGCGCTCGCCCGCGCCGTCGACGCCGGCTTCGAGGAGGCGGTGCGCCGCATCCAGCAATGGATCGCGCTGCCGACCATCGCCGCCGAGCAGCGCAACATCCAGGAGGGGGCCGATTACATGGCCCGGCTCGCGACCGAGGCGGGCTTCACCGGGGTGCGCAAGGTGCCGACAGGCGGCGTCCCGGCCGTGTTCGGAATGCTCGACGCCGGCGCGCAGCGCACCGTCGGCATCTATTTCATGTACGACGTGAAGCAGTTCGATCCCGCCGAATGGGCCTCGCCGCCGCTCGAGGGGCGGATTTTCGATCATGAGCTCGGCCGCGCGATCCGCGGCCGCGGCGCGGTCAACCAGAAGGGGCCGGAGGGCGCCTTCCTCGCCGCGCTCCACGCCTTCAAGGCCGCGAACAAAAGGCTGCCGGTCAACCTCGTCCTGCTCGCGGAAGGCGAGGAGGAGATCGGCTCGCCCCATTTCCACAACGTCTTCCAGGATGCCGAGGTGCTGGCGGCGATGCGGCGCGCGAGCGGCGTCATCATCCCCAGCGCCTCGCAGAATTCGGACGGCTCGGTGACGATAAACCTCGGCGCCAAGGGGATCATCGAGTGCGAGCTGATCTCCTCGGGCCAGCGCTGGGGCCGGGGGCCGCTGCACGACATTCATTCCAGCCTGAAGGCGCAGGTCGACAGCCCGGTCTGGCACCTCGTCGAGGCGCTCTCCACGCTCGTCACCGACCATGGCAACCGGCCCGCGATCGAGGGTTGGTTCGAGCATGTCCGCCCGCTCACCGATCGGGAGCGCGCGCTGATCGCCGAATCGGCGCGCAACCGCAGCGAGGCGGAGACGCAGCGGGCGCTCGGCGTCCATCACTGGATCGACGATCTGCCCTGGCGCGAATCGCTCGAGCGGCTCGCCTCGCAGCCGACCGTCAATATCGAAGGGCTGGTCGCCGGCTATACCGGCCCCGGCGGCAAGACCGTGCTGCCCGCGCGCGCCGTGGCGAAGCTCGACCTGAGGCTGGTGCCGAACATGAGCGTGGCCGACGCGCTGCCCAAGCTGCGCGCCCACCTCGCCGCGCGCGGCTATGGCGACGTCGAGGTCAACATGTCGGGCGGCTACGATCCGACCGAGACCGCCGAGGACGCGGCGGTGATCCGCGCCCAGCAGGCGGTGATGACCCGCGCCAACGTCCGCTACGCGCTCTACCCGCGCAGCGCCGGCTCCTGGCCGGGCTACGTCTTCACCGGCGAGCCGCTCAGGGTCGGCGCCGGCCAGTTCGGCCTCGGCTACGGCAGCGGCGCCCACGCCCCCGACGAATTCTACGTCATCGAAAGCCGCGGCGGGCGCGTCGCGGGCCTGCGTGAATCCGCGATGGGCTTCGTCGACTTCCTCTACGAAATGGCGACGATAAGGTAGCGTGAAATACCCCTCCCTCCCTGCCGGCGGTGTCGAGAAATTGCGGGCCTCGGCGAGGGAGGGGCAAAGGGTGGGTTGATCGCCAGCTCTTGGGCGGAAGGGGCCAGACCCACCCCCAACCCCTCCCTCTCGGCCCCCGCCGCGTAACCGCATATTCCGGCGAGGAGGGAGGGGCGGCCGCGCGCCGCCACCTCCCCGTTCATTCCTCCGGCAGGAAGTCCGGCACCGAGAGATAGCGCTCGCCGGTGTCGTAGTTGAAGCCGAGGATGCGGCTTCCCGCCGGGAGCCCGGGCAGCTTCTGGCGGATCGCGTCGAGCGCGGCGCCCGAGCTGATCCCGACCAATATCCCCTCCTCGCGCGCGGCGCGGCGCGCCATCTCCTTGGCGTCGTCGCCTTCGACGGTGATGATCCCGTCGAGCAAAGAGACGTCGAGGATGGCGGGGACGAAGCCGGTGCCGAGGCCCTGGAGCGGATGCGGGCCGGGAGGGCCGCCCGACAGCACCGCGGAGAGCGCCGGCTCGACCGCATAGACCTTCAGCCCCGGCCATTTCTGCTTCAGCACCTCGGCGCAGGCGGTGATATGGCCGCCGGTGCCGACGCCGGTGATCAGCACGTCGATCGGATTGTCGCGGAAGTCCTCCAATATCTCTTGCGCGGTCGTGCGCCGGTGCACCTCGACATTGGCGGGATTCTCGAATTGCTGCGGGATCCAGCTGTCCTCGATCTCGGCGGCGAGCGCGTTCGCCTTGGCGATCGCGCCCTTGACGCCCTCGGCCCGCGGGGTCAGCTCGAAGCTCGCGCCGTAAGCGAGCATCAGCCGCCGCCGCTCGATGCTCATCGAATCGGGCATGACGAGGATGAGCTTGTAGCCCTTGACCGCGGCGACCATGGCAAGGCCGATGCCGGTATTGCCCGAGGTCGGCTCGATGATCGTGCCATTGGGCTTCAGCCTGCCGCTCCGCTCGGCATCCTCGATCATCGCGAGCGCGATGCGGTCCTTGATCGAGGCGCCGGGATTGGCGCGCTCCGACTTGATCCAGACCTCGGCGTCGCCGAACAGGCGGTTGAGGCGGATATGCGGGGTGTTGCCGATCGTCTCGAGGATGTTGGCGGCTTTCATGGCTTCGCTCCTGCTGTGTCGCTAAGGTTGACGGAATGTCGCGGACCTATCTCGCCATTGCCGACGCATTCAGCGCCGCGGACTGCGATCGGATCATCGCTTTGGCCGACGAGGTGCCGGCCGAACCGGGGCCGCTTTACAGCGGCGCGGGACGGCAGGTGGACCGGAGATTGCGGGACGTGCGCTCCAGCCTGGTGGAGCGCGCCGCCGCGCCCTGGCTGTTCGCGCGGCTCGACGCTCTGTTCGAGGCGGGCGCGGAGGCGTTGGGCTTCGCGGTCGGCCCGCTCGCCGAGCCGGTCCAGATCCTGCGCTACGACGAAGGCGGCCATTTCCAGGTCTGGCACAGCGACGCGGGCGGCGACACCGGCGAGAGGCGGCTGATCTCGATGTCGCTCGAGCTTTCCGATGCGGCCGATTATGCGGGCGGCGAGCTGGAGGTGATGCCCGATCTGGTCGGCCGGCCGCGGACCCTCCCGCGCGGCGGCGTGCATCTCTTCCCGTCGCGCGCCTTGCACCGGGTGGCGCCGGTGACGCGCGGCCGCCGCTGGGCCCTGGTCGCCTGGACCGGCGCGGGCTGAGCCGCTCATGCCGCGACCTCGGCCGGCGGCCCGTCGAAGGTCCGCGCGCGCCTGAGCTGGGGGAAGAGTTGCGACCAGAGCAAGGTTACGCCGATCGCGCCGATGCCGCCGGCGACGACCGCGGGCACCGGGCCGATGAGCGCGGCGAGGAAGCCGCTCTCCGCCTCGCCGAGCTCGTTCGAGGCGGAGATGAAGAGCGAGGAGACCGCGCCCACGCGGCCCCTCTTGTCGTCGGGCGTGTAGAGCTGGATCAGCGACTGGCGGACATAGACCGAGAACATGTCGGCCGCGCCGAGAATGGTGAGGCAGAGCAGCGAGACCGCCATCGCGCGCGAGAGGCCGAAGCCGATCGTCGCCGCGCCGAACACCGCGACCGCGCCGAGCATCTTGACGCCGACGTCGTGCTTCAGCGGGCGGAAGGAGAAGAAGATCGCGACCAGGGTCGCGCCGAGCGCCGGCGCGGCGCGAAGATGGCCGAGGCCGGTCGCGCCGACCTGGAGGATGTCGCGCGCGAAGACCGGAAGCATCGCCGTCGCGCCGCCGAGCAGGACCGCGAACAGGTCGAGCGAGATCGCGCCGAGGACGAGCTTGTTGCGGCGCACGTAGCGCAGCCCGTCGACCATCTGGTGCCAGGGATGCTTGGAGCCCTCGATCGGGGTGCGCGGCTTGGGCCCGATCATGAACATGCAGAAGATGGCGATCGCGAACAGGCCGGCCGCGACCGCATAGGGCATGTGCGGCGCGAGCGCGTAGAGATAGCCGCCGATCGCCGGCCCGGCGACCGCGCCGACCTGCCAGGAGATCGAGCTCATCGCGATTGCGCGCGGCAGGATCGCGCGCGGCACGAGATTGGGCGAGAGCGCCTGCAGCGCCGGCATCGCGAAGGCGCGCGCCACGCCGAGCAGCGCCGCGACCGCGAACAGGGCCAGTAGGCTGGTCGAACGGGTGAAGGCGAGCCAGCCGAGCGCCGCGGCGCAGGCGAGCTCGAGCGCGATCGTCGCCCGCGCGATGACGCGCCGGTCAAGCCGGTCGGCGGTCCAGCCGGTGACCAGGGTCAAGGCGAAGAGCGGCACGAACTGGACGACGCCGATCATGCCGAGCTGGAAGCTCGCCTCCTTGAGGCTCATCGTGACGCGGGCGATGTCGTAGACCTGCCAGCCGATCACGATTACCATGATCATCTGGGCGATCGTCGAGGCGAGCCGCGCCACCCAGTAGAAGCGGAAATCCGCGATCTGGAACGGGGAGGTGGGCGCGGCCATCGGCCCCGCGATTAGGCCGGAGCGCGGGCGGCTTCAACCGCGCCCGCACGGAAAGCGCCGATCGCTTGCGCGCCGCCCGCCCCGCGCAAGCTTCTTCCAATCCGCGCGGAGGCCTTGGAAGAGTCTTGCGCTGGCGCACGCGCGGATTTCGGTGCAGAGAGCGTGCCGGTGGGCGGGGATTCGCAAGCTTGCGGAGGATGACCATGCGCCGGTTCGCCACTCTCCTGATCGCCACCTCGCTCGCGCTCGGCGCCGCCGCCGCGTCGGACGCGCAGCGCCCGCGCCACCGCGCTCTGTCCTGGCCAGCCTTCATGCAGCGCTATATCGACCAGGATTTCCGCGCCAATCCGCCCTTCGCCGTCCAGCAGGGCAAGCACGAATATGACGGCCGGCTGCCCGATTGGAGCGAGACCGGCCTCAGGAACGAGATCGCGCGGCTGCACAGCGTCATGGCGGTCGCGCAGGGCTACGATCCGCGCCGGCTGACCGCCGAGCAGAGGTTCGAGCGCGACTATCTGATCGCGCGCACCCGCGGCGCCCTGTTCTGGCTGGAGAGTGCCGACCAGCCGCACACCAACCCGGCTTATTATATGAATAACGGGCTCGATCCCTCGGTCTACGTCACCCGGCCCTATGCGCCGGCGGCGACCCGGCTTCGCGCATATATCGCGTATTTACGCGAGATTCCGCGCGCTTCGCGCCAGATCCGTGCCAATTTGCGCACGCCGCTGCCGGTCAGCTTCATCGACTATGGCAAGTCGGCGTTCGGCGGCTTCGCCGATTATTATCCCGGCGACGGCACCGCCGCCTTCGCCGAGGTCCAGGATCCGGCGCTCCAGGCGCAGCTCCGGGCCGCCGCGCGGGACGCCGCCGCGGCGATGCGCGGCCTCGCCGACTGGCTGGAGAGCCAGCGGCCGCATGCCACCACCAATTTCGCGCTCGGCGCCCGGCGGTTCAGCCAGATGCTCCGCGACACCGAGATGGTCGACGTGCCGCTGCCGCAGCTCGAAGCGATCGGCCGCGCCGATCTCGATCGCAACCGCCAGGCGCTTCAGGCCGCCTGCGCCCAGTTCGCGCCCGGCGCGACCGTGCCGGCCTGCGTCGACCGGATGAGCGCGCACAAGCCCGAGGGCGGCCCGGTCGCCGCGGCGCGCGCCCAGCTCGCCGGGCTTCGCGCCTTCATCGAGCAGCACGATTTGGTCTCGATCCCGGGCACCGAGCAGGCCCATGTCGAGGAAGCGCCGCCCTACAATCGCCAGAACGCGGCCTATATCGACATACCGGGGCCCTACGAGCACGGCCTGCCGTCGGTCTATTATATCGCGCCGCCCGATCCGAGCTGGTCTCCGGAGGTGCAGGCGGGGTTCGTGCCCGGCGTGAAGGACCTGCTCTTCACCTCGGTGCACGAGGTGTGGCCCGGCCATTTCCTCAACTTCCTCCACGCCAATCGCTCGCCCTTCACCTTCGGCCGGGTCTATGTCGGCTATGCCTTCGCCGAGGGCTGGGCCCATTATGGCGAGGAGATGATGTGGGATGCGGGCCTCGGCAACGGCGATGCGGAGACCCATATCGGCCAGCTCTCCAACGCCTTGCTGCGCGACTGCCGCTTCCTCTCCGCGATCGGGATGCACACCGGGCGGATGACGCAGGAACAGTCGCGCCAGATGTTCCGCGAGCAATGCTATCAGGACGAAGGCAATGCCCGCCAGCAAGCCGCGCGCGGCACCTACGATCCCGCCTACCTCAATTACACGATGGGCAAGCTCATGATCCGGCGCCTGCGCGACGACTGGACCCGCACCCGGGGCGGCCGCAGCGCCTGGAAAGCCTTCCACGACCGCTTCCTGAGCTACGGCGGTCCGCCGATTCCGCTGGTTCGGGCGCAGATGATGGGCGGGGCGCCGCGGGCGGTGTTCTGACGGCGCGGCTTCGCGGGGAAAGTAAAAAGGAAGACCCTCACCCTGCCCTCTTCCGCCAGCGGGAGAGGGTAAGAAGGAGAGGCCCGCACCGGCGCGCTCCTTCTCCCGCTTGCGGGAGAAGGTTGGGGTGAGGGTCTCTACTTTTCTTCTGCGGCGCTTACCGCACCTGCGCCGCGGGCTGGTTGCCGCGCACCTCGCCGACCTCGGTCTGCCGCAGGGCCGGATTGAGGCGAGCGACGCTGCAGAGGCCGGCGACCACGGCCAAAGCAGCGGCGACCAGGGCCGGCGTCGGCCCGCCGCCGAGGCCGAGCGCGAGCAACGCGGCGACCAGTGTCGCGCCAAGCGTCTGCCCGGTCATCCGCGTGGTCGAGATCAGCCCGCCGGCCGAGGCGGCGCGCTCGCGCGGGGCGGAGGCGATGATCAGCCGGGCGTTGGGCGAGAGGAACAGCCCGAAGCCGGCGCCGCACAGCCCCATCCGCCAGGCGATGTCGAGATAATGCGGGTGCGCCGGCAGCCAGGCCAGGGCCGCCAGCGCGAAGGTCGCGATGGCCATGCCGATGCCGCCGAGCAGGCCCGCCGGCACCCGGTCCGAGAGCGCGCCGGCGGTTGGCGCGACGACCATCGTCGTCAGCGGCCAGGGCGCGATCATCGCCCCGACCTCGCTCGGCGCGAAGCCGAAGCCGTGCTCGAGCCGGAACGGCATGGAGAGGATCACGGCCATCGAGGCGATGAAGGCGGTGAGCGCGCCGAGCGTCGAAAGCGCGAAGACGGGCTTGCCGAGCAGGTCGACCGGCATGATCGGCCGCGCCTCGCCGAGCTCGCGCCGCACGAAGATGAAGGCGACGAGGATGCCGAGCGCGACGATCGCCGCCGAGACCACGGGGGAATCGCCGTGCACCGCGCTTTCGAGCCCCGCGATGATCAGCCCGAACGTGCCCGCGCAGAGCGCCGCGCCGAGCAGGTCGAAATCCTCGCTGTGCTGCACGGGCTCGGGCAGATGGCGCCCGAGCAGCAGGGACATCAATGCGAACGGCACCGCCGCGGCGAACACCCAGGGCCAGGGCCCGAAGGCGAGGACGAGGCCGCCGAGCGTCGGCGCCAGCGCGGCCGAGCTCGACACGACGACGCTGTTGATGCCGAGCCCGCGCCCCAATTGCCGCGCCGGGTAGATGGCCCGCAGGATCGCCGAGGAGACGCTGAGCGCCGCCGCCGCGCCGAGCGACTGCGCCGCGCGCACGACGAGCAGGAAGGGCAGGCTCCTGGCGAAGAAGCAGAGGATCGTCGCGATGGTGAAGACGATCTGGCCGATTTGGTAGAGCCGGCGATGGCCGAGCCGGTCGCCGAGCGCGGAGAAGGGGAGGAGAGTCATCACCAGCACGAGCTGGTAGACTGTCACCACCAGCACCGCCGCCGAATTGTCGACACCGAGATCGCGCGCGATCGTCGGCAGCGCCACCGTCGGGATCGCGCCGTCGATAACGACCAAGGCCGTCCCGAACGAGATGGCGAGGATCGCGTAATAACGGCGGGGGAGTGGCAGGCCTTCGCTCACCCGCGCCTAGTGCGCGAAAGCCGCCCGCGGTTCCAGACGATGCGAATCCCTCTCCCATTTGGGGAGAGGGAGGGGCCCGCCGCGAAGCGGCGGGAGGGTGAGGGCAGTTGCTACGGCCCCGCACGGACTCCCGCGATCACTCGCCCACATCGCACCCTCACCCTGCCGGCCTGCGGCCGGCTGCCCCTCTCCCCGGAACGGGAGAGGGAAGGGTCAGGCCAGCGCCATCGCCAGCGCGCGGATCAGCGCACCGCCATCACCGCGCCAGGCGCTGCCGTGCATGCAGGCCAGCGTCTCCGGCTCGGTCTCGGCGACCCGCGCCAGCACCGCCTGGGTGTTCGGCCCGTGGGCATAATAATCCATCGGCTGGCGGAAGGCCTCGCTCGGCCCGAGGATGTCGCTCTCGGTCAGCGGCGTCTCGCCGGTGCCGCCCTGGGTGAAGAGGTCGCCGCAGAACAGGGTGCCGGTCACCTCCTCGTAGAGATAGCCGCATTCCCATCCGTGCGGCACGTGCGGCGCGTCGATCCAGCGCACCCGCCGCCCCCCGAGATCGGCGACCTCGCCGTCGGCGAGCGGGCGCGGCGCGCGGTCCGCGATGTCGCCGACCGAGATCATCGCCGCGAGCGCGCCGCAGAGGGGCGCGGCCTGCGGCGCCGCCTCGAGCCAGAGATTGAGCGAGCCGCATTCGTCCGCCTCGACATGGCTGAACGAGACGTGCCTCAGCTTTCCCACCGGCATCACCGTGGCCACCGCGTCGCGCACGTGCGGGAAGAGGCCGCGTAGCCCAGTGTGGAACAGCAAGGGCTCGTCGGCGACGAGCAGATATTGGTTGAACGAGAATTGCTGGCCCGGGATCGGCACCGGTGTGTTGATCCGGTAGATCCCGTCCGCAATCTCGCAGATGTTCGTGCCCGTCTCGGCATTGGTGACCAGCATCGTGAGCGACTCCTTCAGAGAATGTCTGCGGCCGACTAGCGGCCCGCGCGCAGGAGCGGCCGGAAAGTCGACGAACTTGCCGTCTCGCGCGCTGGCGGCGTCGAGCGATCGACGAACGCGACCTTTCGGGCGACGGAGCTCAGGCCGGCGAGAATGCCGGCTTCACGTCGGTTCGCGCAAAATCGTTGCCGACGAAGAGGAGCGGACAGTCGTGCTCCTTGGCGAGCGCGTAAGCAAAGCAGTCACCGTAGTTCAGCGAGGCGGCATGCCAGTTCCTTCCATAACGCCGATATGCTCGAGCTGCAGCCCTCGCCCTCTCCTCGGTGACGGGAACGATGGTCATGCCGAAGCGATCGAGAATAGCATCCATCTGCGGCTCGACGGCACGTCCGAGGGAGACGATCAGGATTTCCATCAAAGTGCCGGCCGAGATGAGCAAGCTATCGGCACTCAAGAGCGCGCGGCGGCATTCCTCGGCGTGTGGTCCCGCAAGAGCGATCTCAACCAGAGCCGACGTGTCGACGACGATCACGCAGGCAAGCCGTGATCGTCGTACAGATAATCCTGGCTACGTGCGGCATCTGGGCCGAAGCTGGTCTTCCCCGCCCCGAGCAGCGCATCGAGCAGCGCCTCCTTCTCCTCCCGGCTCACCTGCGGTGCCACCGGCACGATCCTGGCGGCAGGCTGGCCGTGGCGGGTGAGGATCACCTCGTCGCCGGCTTCAGCGCGGCGAACAAGATCGGTGAGTCTGCCCTTGGCCTCGGAAACCGGAATATGCATCGGTAGGTCCTTCTGGACCATCATATAGTCCAATACGAAGCGGTTTTCAAGAACGGACCTGCCCGTCTGCACTTTGTTCAGGCGGGGCTGACGAAGCTGTCGAGCACGCGCTTGCGCCCTGAATGCTCGAAGTCGATCTCCAGCTTGTTCCCCTCGATCTCCGCCACCGTTCCGTAGCCGAATTTCGAATGGAAGACGCGCTGGCCGAGCGCGATGTCGCCGCGGCCGGGATTGCCGAGGCTGATCGCGCTCGCCTTGACGTCGACCACCGGCTGGGCGTTGCGGTCGAAGCTGCCGGAGAGTGCCGCGCGCTGCCAGCCGGGGCCGCGGCCGGTGCGGCGGGCGATGTCGGCGAAGGGGTCGGCGCGCTCCGACCAGTTCGCCCGCCACAGGCTCTCGCCGCCGCTCATGCTGCTTTCCGACGCGATGTTCGCCTCGGGCAATTCGGTGACGAAGCGCGAGGGGATGGACGAGGTCCACTGGCCGTAGATGCGGCGGTTGGCGGCGTGGAGGATGACGCAGCGCTTCCGCGCCCGCGTGATCGCCACATAAGCGAGCCGGCGCTCCTCCTCCAGCGCCGCATTGCCGCCCTCGTCGAGCGAGCGCTGCGAGGGGAAGACGCCTTCCTCCCAGCCGGCGAGGAAGACGGTGTCGAACTCCAGCCCCTTGGCGGCGTGAATGGTCATGATCGTGACCTTGTCCGCCTCGCGGTCGGCGTCGTTGTCCATGACCAAAGAGACATGTTCGAGGAAGGCGCCGAGCGTCTCATATTCCTCCATCGCCCGCGCAAGCTCCGTGAGGTTTTCGAGCCGGCCGGCGCTCTCCGCCGAGCGGTCGGCCTGGAGCATCGCGGTGTAGCCGGATTCGTCGAGGACGAGGCGGGCGAGCTCGGGGTGCGGCATCTCCTCGAGCGTGGCCCGCCAGCGCGCGAAATCGCCGACGAGGTTGCCCAGCGACCGCCGCGCCGCGCCGGTCAATTCGTCGCTGTCGAGGATGCGGGCGGCGGCGAAGGAGAGCGGGATTTCCTCGGCCCGGGCGAGCTGGTGGAGCTTCGCCACCGCCTTGTCGCCGAGCCCGCGCTTGGGCGTGTTGACGATCCGCTCGAAGGCGAGGTCGTCCGCGGGCTGGGCGATGACTCGGAGATAGGCGAGCGCGTCGCGGATCTCGGCCCTTTCGTAGAAGCGAAAGCCGCCGACGATCCGGTAGGGCAGGCCGATCGCGATGAACCGGTCCTCGAACTCGCGGGTCTGGAACTGGGCGCGGACCAGGATCGCGCATTCGTCGAGCCGTCCGCTTTGGCGCTGGACGTTCTCCAATTCCTCGCCGACCCGGCGCGCCTCCTCGGGCCCGTCCCAGATCCCGATCACCTGGACCTTCTCGCCCTCCCCGGCCTCGGTCCACAGCGTTTTGCCGAGCCGGCCGGCATTCTGCGCGATCAGGCCCGAGGCGGCGGCGAGGATGTGCGGGGTCGATCGGTAATTCTGCTCGAGCCGGATGATCTTCGCGCCCGGAAAGTCATGCTCGAAACGAAGTATATTTGATACTTCCGCGCCACGCCAGCTATAGATTGATTGATCATCATCGCCGACACAACATATATTTTTTCTTTCTTGAGCTAATAGTCTCAACCACAAGTATTGTGCTTGATTTGTATCTTGATATTCGTCAACTAAAATATATCTGAATCTTTGCTGATATTGTTCCAGCACGTCGCGGTGGGTCTTGAGGATCACCAGCATGTGCAGCAGCAGGTCGCCGAAATCGCAGGCATTGAGCTCGCGCAGCCGCGCCTGGTAGAGCGTGTAGAGCTTGGCGCCCTTGCCGTGCGCAAAGGCCTCGGCCTCGCCGACATCGACCTGGTCCGGGGTCCAGCCCTTGTTCTTCCAGCGGTCGATCATCCCGCCGAGCATCCGCGCCGGCCATCTCTTCTCGTCGATGTCGGCGGCGAGGATGAGCTGCTTCATCAGCCGCAGCTGGTCGTCGGTGTCGAGGATGGTGAAATTGCTCCTGAGCCCGACCAGCTCCGCGTGGCGGCGCAGCATCTTGGCGCCGATCGAATGGAAGGTGCCGAGCCAGGGCATGCCCTCCACCGCCGCGCCGACGATGCGGCCGACCCTTTCCTTCATCTCGCGCGCCGCCTTGTTGGTGAAGGTGACGGCGAGAAGCTCGGAGGGCCAGGCCTTGCGGGTGAACAGGAGGTGGGCGAGCCGCGCGGTCAGCGCCGCGGTCTTGCCGGTCCCCGCCCCGGCGAGCACCAGCACCGGCCCGTCGATGGTCAGCACGGCCTCGCGCTGCGGCGGGTTGAGCCCGGCGAGATAGGGTGGATCGGGCGCGGTGGCGGGGACGTCGGTCACCGGCGAACAGGTAGGGAACGAGGGGCCTTTCCAGCACAGTGGGATCCGAAGCTTGGAATTCACGTGACTTGAAGTCGCGGCC
>JADMIO012726975.1_pt1 | contig 39609 bp, 41 predicted proteins | sample 8958161 | NCBI WGS metagenome assembly JADMIO01 (sample SAMN16585339, study PRJNA669376) | soil metagenome | isolation source: Crop rotation soil | place: USA: Cullars Rotation, Alabama | collected 2011 | reverse complement strand
ACGAGGCCTATTGGCCCTGCCGGCTGCCCTTGATGTTGCCGGCGACACCACCCGCCACGGCGCCGATCGCCGCGCCCGTCCAGCCGCTGCCGCCCGCGATCGCGGCGATGCCGGCGCCGGCGGCCGCGCCGATCACACCACCCGTCACGGTGCCTTGTTGCTGCGGGGTCATCGTGGTGCACCCCACCGCGGCGGCGACGACCACCACGGCGAGGAACGGTGCCAAGCGCTTCATGCGGGCTCTCCTGATCGATGTGCCGCGGCGCGCCGCGGCGGACACCTCCACGCTAGGGATGGCGACGCCCGCGCGTCCTTGCCGTTCTCGACAGCGTGCACGCTGCGCTGCCTCAGCCGCCCGGTCGGACCGTGCGCGGGGCCGAGCAGCGGCACGCGGGGCGCCGTTCCAGCGCGCAGCCTCGAGACGCGCCGTCGCTATCCCGCGCTCTGGCCAGTGAAGTAGTCGACCATCCGATGGATCTGGCCGCGCATCATCTCGCGTCCATACACCGTCGTGCAGCCGCATTGCTCGGCGAGCCGGATCAGCGGCGTGCGCTCGGGCATCACGATCGCGTCGAAGACGATCAGCGACGGGGGCAGGGCCGCGACGTCGAGCGGCAGCCGCCCATCGGCGAGCATGCCCGTCGGCGTGACGTTGAACAGCACGTGGACGTCGTCGACGCGGGGCGGCGCGATCTCGACCATCGTGTGAGGTGCCACCGCCGCGATCTTCGCCGCGAGCCCGTGCGCGCGCAGCGGGTCGAGGTCGTGCACGCGCACGAACGCCGGCCGCTGGTGGGCGAGCGCGACGCCGACCGCGGAGCCGGCCCCGCCCGCGCCGATCAGCATCACGCGCTTGCCCGCGAGCGGGATGCCTCGCCGACGAAACGCCTCCATGCAGCCGAGGCCGTCGAAGATCTCGCCCACCCAGCCCGACTCGCGCCGCGCAAGCGCATTGATCGCGCCGACGATCTCCGCCTGCGTGCCGAGCGTCGCCGCGAGCTCGAGCGCGCGCGCCTTGTACGGAACCGTGAAGATCAGCCCGTCGAGGTTGGCGAGGCGCGTCAGCCCGTCGAGGCACGCGTCGAAGTCCTCGGGAACGACGTGCAGGGGCACCAGGATCGCGTCGAGGCCGCGCGCGCGAAACGCGGCGGTGAACATCTCGGGCGAGCGCACCTGCACGATCGGATGTCCGACGATTCCGAACAGGCGCGTCGCACCGCGGACGTAGTCGACTTCTTCGGAGGCGTTCGTGTCGGGCATGCGGGAAGACCGGGGTCGACGCGCAGTGTAGCCGCCTCCGGCCGCTGGAAACCTTCGTTGACCCGACTCGACGCGGCCCGGTATAATGGCAATCCTCTGACGCGGGGTGGAGCAGTCTGGCAGCTCGTCGGGCTCATAACCCGAAGGTCGCAGGTTCAAATCCTGCCCCCGCAACCAATCGATCAAACACTTAGCCCGGCCCGCGCGCCGGGCTTCGTGCTTTCAGAGCGGGCGCTTTCCCTGGCGTAGGAGCATTGCCATCTGCCCCACCTGCGCAGCCGGGCGCCCTAGGTTGCGTCGCTTGTCGCCCTGACCCCGGATGCGGCCAGTGCGGTCTCTATCATGCGGTTCTTGCGCATGACGGGCTTGCTGAACGTTACTTGTTCGCTCCGGCTTTCCCACGAGCCCGGCCTTCGACCGGCTTGGTCGCCTTGAGCGGCGGCTTTCGCTGCGCGGTGCTTTCATGTGTGTGAGCGGGACCTTGCCTTTGTCTTTTGTCCTTGTCCGCTTGGGCGATGCTGGCGCGCAAGACGCTCATCAAATCGACGACCTCGGCACGCGGCGTTTCGACGTGTTCTGAAGCAATGATGTCCCGACCCGCGATTTTCATTTCGACGGCCGCAAGGATTCGTTGCTTCTCCTCGTCGATGAACTGGGTTGGGTCGAACGCTTCATCCGAGATTTGCTCGATCAAATGCAGAGCCAATTGCAGCTCCTGCTTGGTGACGGGCATCAGATCGATCTCGAGACTGCGCACGGATCGTACTTCTTCGGCGTAGCGAAGCTGCTGTAGTACGAGACCTCCATCCACAGCACGGACCTGCACCAGATACTCCTTGGCACGCCAAGCCCACTTCGCGAGCGCGCATCGTCCGCTGGTTCGCAGCGCTTCGTGCAGCAGGCTGTAGGTTTTGTTGCCGCGCTTGTCCGGCGCGAGCAGATACGCTTTGTCGTAGTAAACCGGGTCGATGGTGTCCTGCGGCACGAACGAGACGATATCAATGGTCTGCCGTGACGCGGCGTGTAATGCCTTGAGCTCGTCTGGCGTAAAGAGCACGAACTTGCCCCGCTCAAATTCATACCCCTTGACGATATCGTCACGCTCGACGACAGACGGCGTCGGCTCGTCAATGTCGAAAGATTGCTCCCGTGGCGAGAGTTCGGCCCCACGTAGTTCGCGGACGTTTCTCGCCTGGGCGACAGACGCAGGACGTGGATCCGGTGAACCGCGCACCAACGTGGCCGGCGCCGTGTCTTGGTCATCAGGCGGCCGGTCCGTGGTCGCATCGGATACGTATTGCTGCCTGACGCGAGCCCCATCCGAACGCATGAGCTTGAATCGAACCGTCGTCGAAGCTTCAGTGGCCGAGTACAGTTTTACAGGGATGGAAACAAGCCCGAAGCTCAGTGATAGCGAAGCGATAGCGCGTGGCATTGTTCCTCCGATCAGGCAGTCTGGGCCAAGTCACTTGCCGCGAGACGGCGGCCAGGAACGCTTGCTTCCAGCGATACGGCCCGCCGCTTCCCGTGGTCAGCCGGCTGAGATTTCGGGAGCCGGCAGTCAATGCGTGGACGTATCGACTGCGTCGCGTTCCAGGCTCGCTAGCGCCGCCGCCAACGACACCGCGTGTCTTAGGACCGGCCTTTGCTCCTCATCGTCAAGCTGGAATACGGTCTCTGTTAACTCATCGGCCAGGCCTCGAGCCTGCTGAATCAACGCGCGCACGTTGTCACCGCCCGTTAGCAGCTCCAACGACAAGTCCGCAATGGTGCTGCGCAGTGCGCCTTCCGCTTGTGCGATTTGCCGCGCCAGGGCCGGTGTCATGGAAAACGCCTTGTGGGGTTTGCGCAGAGACGAAATTCTCCCAACGACTCTCGCCCAAACCAATCGGCGCACCACTGAGCGCGAAGTAGGTAGGGCCAGTACAAAAGCGGCTACACCGAACGGTCGTTCCACGCGTGCCGCGGCAACCGTCAGCTCGAGTGTCTCCAGCATCCGTGTCGAGCATAGGTACGGCAACCGACGGCGTCCCCGCGGTCCGCGATGAGGCGATTGCGGAGCTGTCGTCTGGTTCCCGACCAGCAAGGACCGTCGCGGCGGCGGTGAGCATGACCGGACGCGTCCGATGCACCGTCGCTTCGATCACCGCACGCCACGGATCGAGGCCCAGCTCCACCTCTTCCGCACCTGGTCCTCCGCGCGAACGGCCCGCGTCAATGCGCCGACCGAGCAAGGACGCGAAAGAATCGGAGCCGCCGACGGCGGAGCCTTGAAGGCGATGCGCGACTCGCGCCGCGACCGTCTCGCCCGGCATCGGGTTCGCGTGCAGCGGGCTAGGCCGACCGGACCTGAGTCTCCGCTACTCGCCGCTTTTGCATTTCGAGCCGAATGAAGACGCTCTCCAACCCTACCGGCAGCTCATGAAACCGGCCAGACCTTCGGAAAGGACGATCAGCGAAGATGCGATCGACGAAGCGTTGATGGAAACGTTTCCGGCGAGCGATCCGTCGCAGTGGACGCTCGGCACCAATCGTTTCTCGGACGATCGCAGTCGCCCGACACGAGGGGATTCACGCGCGCAACCGCCGTCGGATCGCCGGCCGGGTCGCGCGCAAAGGACAGGAAGCGAGATCAGGCCCACACCGAGACCCGAGCCCCCTGACGCGCTCGACGCGGGGGTCCAGCAGAGCGGACACATCGGCATCACGCGGGATGCGCTGCAGAAGCGTGCGATACGCAAGCACGCGGGCCGGGAGATTCCGCGCTTCGAGGACCTCGATCCATCCGAGGTGCCGATCCCTCCCAAGGAATGAGCCGTTCACGACCGGGCGGCCAGGCGCTCCCGGGGAATTGACTTCGGTGGACGTGGAGCGGTCGCGCCGTTCCGGCTCCGCGGGAACCCGACCCGATGCCCTCCTCACCCGGACAGCAATGCCCGCGCGATCAGGACGAGATCGCGTCGGGTGCCTGCAGCATGAGCGGAGCGCGCAGCAGCAGGACGTGCAGCGCGCCATCGGCGTCGACGATCGCCATCCTGGTGAGCTCGAGCGCCGGCTCGTCGCCGTGGACCTCGCGCGGATGCACGATCGTGTGCGCCAGGCCCTCTAGCCAGACGAAGATGGTGTCAAAACGGGGCTCGTACACGATTCCCTGGAGCGGCAGCCATTCGGCCTCGATCTGGTCGCCGATCTTCATCGACGCGACCTCGACCTCGACGCGCTTGCCGGCCAGTCGCTTGGAGACGAGGTCGAAGAAGACCTTCCAGCGATCCGTTCGAGATTGCGGATCTGCATCGGTACGTCCCTCAACGAGGATGCGCGGCGGCGGCGGGCCGGCCGGCCAGGCCCGTTGCGGGCACGTCACGCCAGCCGCGCGCTCGAAACGCCAATGTCAGCAACAGCACTCCGGTGAGCACCGCATAGAAGCTCACGAGCCACACCAGCGCGAGCGCGCCGCCCGCGGGGAACAGCATCACGAGCGCCCCGAAGATGATCGAGATGATCCCGTTCGCCACGAGCAGCCACTCGCGTCTCAGCTGCTGGCGTAGCCGCACGGCGACGATGATCTGCAGGATGCCGGTCACCAGCGCGTTCGCCCCCATGAGCAGGACCAGCGTCAGTGCCGTGAAGGCGGGATAGAAGATCGCCCAGGCACCGGCCGCGACGCTCACGATGCCGAGCAGCAGCACCAGCCACCATTTGCTCTCGGTCCTGCGCCCGCGCATGGCGGCGAAGATCGCCGCGCCCCCTTGCAGCAGCGCATAGGCAGCGAACAGCGCGACCAGCCAGAGAAGGGTGATCCCCGGCCAGATGATGGCCAGCACACCGAAGGCGATGGCGGCGATGCCCTGCAGCGCCAGCAGCCGCCAAGACCGGTTCAAGAGGTCTCCCATGCCGGACTCCGTCACGACTATTGCACGTATTTGAACTCGGGCAGCTTCTTGAGCTCGTCCTTGCTGGCCCCCGGGAGCACCACGCGCTTCGTCGAGATCTCGGACAACTGCGAAAGCGGGATTGCGACCCGGTGCGAGGCAAGGCCCAGGAAGCCGCCGACATCGATCACCGCGGTCGTCAGCTTGCCGTCGGGCTGCACGATGAAATCGTCGATCTTGCCGATCTTCTCGTTGCGGTCGTTGTGCACGTCGGCCTTCATCAGCTTCGACGCCCTGAAGCCTCGTTGCACGAGGACCGTCTCCGCGACGGTGATGCCGAGCGGAATCTCGCCGGCCACCGGTGCCGGCTTGCTCCTGGACGCGTCTTGCGACTTGCCGGTCGATGGGGTCTGCGGCGATGGCGCCGACGACCCGGAGGGCTGCTGTGCCTGCTGTGACGTTGCGAGCGGCGCGACCGTGGTCGCGAGCACGAACGCGACGAGGCGGAATGCGATGGCGGATTTCATGGAGATTCCTCTCTGAAGGCGCCGGTTGGCGGCGCGCTGGTTCACGCTGCCACGAGCTCGGGACTCACGACCAGCCGGTTGTCGACACTGGTCACCCCGGGCGCCGACCATGCGGCGCGCTGCGCCTCCTGGCGTTCGGCCCACGACCGCACCTTTCCCTTCAAGGTCACCACACCGCCGGATACGTCGACCTGGATGTTGCTCGCATCGACCTCGGCGTCCCGCTTGAACGCTTCTTCGATCTTGCGCTTGACGTCGCTCGGCGTGACTTGCGGCTTGACGGTCACCAGATTGTTGACGCCCTTGATGCCGCTGACGCGCCGTACCGCCGACTCCGCCAGATCGCGCTGGTAGTTCCACTCCACGCTGCCTTCGAGGGTGAGCCACCCGTCCTTGACCAGGATCTTGATGTTGTCCGCGGACAACGGCAGCTCGCTGCGCAGGCGCGCGATGGCGTCCCGTGCGATGTCGGGGTCCGGCCGCTGATCGACAGCCGGAAGCCGCACCTCGATGTCGTTGGCCACCGCGACCACGCCGTGCACGCGCTTGACGTCGCGCTCGGCTTGATACTTGTGCGTATAGCTCTTCGCAAAGCCGGTGAGCGTGACCACGCCGTTCTTCACGGCGACGGCGATGTCGGTGGAATCGATCTCCGGATCCCATTTGAGCTCGAGCTCGATGTCCCTCTTGACGTCCTGATCCGTTCGCATGGATAACCTCCAGGGTGTTCGAAGTACGTCTCCGTCATTCAGTCTTCACGGTACCCGGGGCCTTCGCGCAATTCTTTCGCATTCCTGCGAACGCCGGCCGATCCTGCGCAGCGGCGACCTCATCGCTTCCACGTCGCATGGCCGATCCGGTAGGCGCGAGGCGTCCGACCCATCACCCGATGGAACAGCACGGTGAAGTGGCCTTGCGTCTGGAAGCCCACGTTCATCGCGACCTGGACCAAAGGCATGTCGGTCTCGCGCAGCAGAACGCAGGCGTGCGCCAGCCGCTCGGCCGTGACGAATGCATGCGGAGATTGTCCTGTCGCGGCCCTGAAGGACCGGGCGAAGTGGAACGGGCTCAAACCGACGTGTGCCGCAAGGCGCTCGACTGGCAGGCGATCGTCGAGGTTCCCACGGACGAACGCTTTCACTCGTGCGGCCATGTCCTCCAGCGCTGTTGCGTTGCCGCCGGGTGCCGGCAGCCGCCCGGTGCGGGTCACGGCGAGGTGGGCTGCGATCACCTCGGCAATCGCGTGAAGGTCCGCGTCGCACGGTGGACTCGCGGAGCAAAGCGCTGCTCGCACCGTCTCCCCGACTGCGCGGAGGAATGGATCGAGGATGCCGTGGCGCGGAAATGCCGCCCCGGTGGCCATGCCTCCCGCGTCGCCAGCCTCGTCGTCGACGAGCGAGCGCTGGATTTCCAGCATCGTGAGGGCACATGCGCGCGGGAACAGCAGGGCATGGGGTTGCCCCGGCGGAGTCAGCGCGATGAACGGCTCGCGCACTGCGACCGTGTGTAGACGCCGACCGGCCGTACCGTAGGTCACACGGAACGCGCAGCCCTCGCCCGGCACGAGCACCGCAAGACGCTCGCTGACGCGCTCGATCCTGCCGCCCGCGGGGTATGCGCAATGTGTTGCCACGAGCGCATCCGCGGAGCGGGAGACACGCGGCGGCGATGCTGGATTCACATCCACGGTGAAGCCGGGGGGCGACGGATCACGATCGGATGCCGTCAGCGTGCGCACTCGCGCGGTACGGCGCCAGTATCCGTTGGTGCCGCCGTTCTCATCCGATGGGCTTAGATGCGGGAGAACGCGGCTCGTCGGAGCGACCGCAGTGTCCGATTGCATGCGTGCGTTCGTTCGACCGACGATCGCCGTGCGTCGACGATGTCAGGCCGGGAATCGGTGCACCGGCGGGCTCGGAATTCACGTGCCGTGCCTGTACCACTGATCCATGGGTGCACCCGATCGCCACCATCGGGCGAAGCATTCGCGCCCTGTTGCGGGCATGGTTGCGTCATGGAAGGGACGCAGAACGGCTCGCTCGAATCCCGCCTCGGCGACAGTAAGGCCGCCCACCGTAGGCCCGGCTTGCGGCGCGGGATTCGGGCCGGCTGCTGGCGTTGCGATGTCATGAGCATCACGCTGGCACCGGCTCTGCCACCCCCAACCATCGGAGGGAGGCAGCTCAGCCTGGTGATGCCCGCCGCGGACACGGAGCTCGACGTGACGCTTCCAGCCCAGCGGCAGATGCTGCATCTCACCGAAGCGGACGTTCTGGTCCTGCCTTCGGGAGTTCAGGGCACCATCCATTGCGAAGCAGGGTCCACGGCGGTGTCGATCGAGCTTGGAGGTGCCTTGTGCACCCCGCTTTCGGACGCGCACGAGAGGCCGCGCACATTCGTCGGCACGGATCGATTCCTGACCGCCACGGCGCAGATGCTGCAGGGGAGGCTCGAGGCGGGATGGAGTCCCGGACGCGATTACCTCATATCGCTGGCGCGCCTCATTGCCGTGCACGTGCGACACATGCCGCACAACCGGAGGCACCCGATGCAGTGCGCCTCCGGTTTGCCGCGGTACAAGCTTCGCACCGTCAAGGACCTGATCGACGAACGGCTGTGCGGCACGGTCGAAGTACGCGAGCTCAGCGACACGATTGGCATGAGCCCCGCGCATTTCTCGCGCGTCTTCAAGCAGGCGACCGGATATTCGCCTTACGTCTACGTGACGCTCCGGCGTGTACGCCGTGCGCGCGAGCTCATGGTCATGTCGGATGCGAACGCCACGGACGCGGCAGCCGCGGTCGGGCTGCGCACGGCTCGCCGGCTGGCCAGCATGACCGAGCGCTTCATCGTGCCCCCCTTCTCGAGCGTGGCGGCTGCGACGTGTCCGGACCCGGTCGCCGTTGTCAAGGCGGGCTGAGCTTCCCCATCATCCGCAGCAACGCTGCCAATGAAGTGGCGCCCATCTTCTCCATGATGTGGCGCCGGTGCACCTTCACCGTGATCTCGCTGATGCCGAGGGTGGCCGCGACCTGCTTGTTGAGCGCGCCTTCGGTCAGGCGCGCAAGGACCTCGCGCTCACGCTCCGTGAGGCCCGCGTAGCGAACCGCCACCGAGCGGCGCTCGGCGCGCAGCGACCGTTCGTGGCGGTCGTGCTCGAGCGCCTGCAGCACGGCATCCAGCAGGTCCTGGTCGCGGAACGGCTTCGGGAGGAATTCCACGGCGCCCGCTTTCATCGCCCGCACGGACATGGGCACATCCGCGTGCGCCGTGATGAAGACGATCGGCAGGTCCTCGCCGCGCTCGACGAGCTGGTGCTGAAGATCGAGACCGCTCAGTCCAGGGAGGCGCACGTCGAGGACGAGGCACTGCGGCACGTCGGGGCGCGCAGCGTGAAGAAATTGCGCCGCGCTGCTGAACGCTTCGACGCGCAGCCGAACGGAGCGCAGGAGTGCGACGAGCGCATCGCGCACGGCATCATCGTCGTCGACCACGAAGACGATGGCTTGATCCCCGGCAAAGGCCGTCGTGCCGACCATTCGCGTTCCCGTCTCCGGCGCGCGGTGGATCGGTCCCGGGCCGTCGCGCGTTCGAGGGCGACGGGTCGGCGACATACCCGGGGCGGCCGCTCACTCGGTCGTCGTGGCAGAGGCAGAAAGGGCAACGGCGCCCTGGACCACCTGCACCAGATTGGCATCACCGAATGGCTTGCGAAGAAAGGCCTTGGCGCCGGCGTGAAGCGCACGCGCCGCGAGCCGTCCGTCACCGTCATCGTGCGCACTCATGAAAACTATGGGAATTCCGCTGCCACGGCGCACCAGCAGATCTTGAAGCTCGAGCCCGCTGATCCCTGAAAGCTGCATGTCGAGCACGAGGCAGTGCGCCGCAGGATGGAGTCCGGCGGCCAGGAAGGCCTCCGCCGACTCAAAGCTCACGGCTTGCATGCCGGCCGATTCCAGCAGGCTCTCCGTGGCCTCTCGTACGGCCGCCTCATCGTCGATCACGATCACCAGGGGACGTATCTTCCTCGTTTTGGGGCCTTCATGGTGCATGGTGCCGCGTACTGGGATGCGCCTTCCTCGCGCGAGAATAGGTCGTCGACGCAGTTCGGTCCATTGTCCTTTCGTATAACGAAGCATCCGATGCGGAGGTATAAGCTGCGTCCGTAGGCCACAACGGACCATCGCCGCGTCTCCACGCACCGTGCTGATCACGTGAAATTGGGCACGCACCGACACGGGCCCAAGCGCCAGGGCCCGGCAGCTCCTCATCCGCGTCCGGCCCGCGTTGGATCGCGGTCGTCGCCCGAATACGCTTGCCTCGAAGGCGGCGGCCACATGGGCGCGCTGATGCGCGCCATCGATTGGTCGCGCACACCGATCGGGCCCGTGGAATCGTGGTCGGACACGCTCTGCAAGACGGCGCGGCTGATCCTCGCCAACCCATTGCAGATGTTTCTCTGGTGGGGACCGCAGTTCTGCCAGATCTACAACGACGCGTCGTGGCCCGCGCTCGGCGTCAAGCATCCACGCTCCATGGGGCAGCCGGCGCACGAATGCTGGTCGGAGATCTGGCACATCATCGGGCCGCTCATCGAGACACCCTTCAAGGGTGGCGAAGCGACGTGGATGGACGACATCGCCCTCGAGATCAACCGCGCCGGGTTCACGGGGGAAACGCACTGGACGATCGCGTACGGCCCGGTGCCCGACGAGGCTGCGCCGGGCGGCATCGGCGGCGTGATCGGTTGTGTCAACGAGATCACGGAAAAGGTCGTCGGCGAGCGCCGGGTCTTGTTGCTGCGGGATCTCGGTGCACGCTCCTCGGAAGCCAAGACTGCCGAGGAGGCGTGCCGCATCGCGGCCGACACGTTCCGGCTGCACGACGCCGACGTGCCATTCGCGTTGCTCTATCTTGTGACCGGCGATCGCCGGCGTGCCCAGCTCGCGGGGCACGCGGGGGTCAGCCTCGACCAGGCGGCGACGTGGAGCGACCTGCCGCTCGACGAAGCAGCGAGCCCCTGGCCGCTCGGCGAGGCCCTGCGCTGCGAGTCGATGCAAGTCGTCGAACCCCTCGACCACGTGGTACCCGGCATGATGCCCGGCCCCTGGACCGATCCGCCCCGCATGGCGGTCGTATGTCCCGTGGCCTCGAACAGGGCCCATCAGCTCGCCGGGTTGCTGGTGATGGGCATCTCGTCACGGCTGCGGTTCGACGACCGTTACCGCGGCTTCTGCGATCTCGTGGTGAGCCAGGTTGCAACGGCGATCGCGAACGCGCGCGCGTACGAGGAAGAGCGCAAGCGTGCCGAGGCGCTCGCCGAGATCGACCGCGCCAAGACCGCGTTCTTCAGCAACGTGAGCCACGAGTTCCGAACGCCGCTCACGCTCATGCTGGGACCGCTCGAGGACATGATCTCGGGCGCCGACGACAGCGTGACCGTCGCTCGCGGGGACCTCGAGCTGATCCGCCGCAACGGCTTGCGCATGAAGAAGCTCGTGAACTCGCTGCTCGATTTCGCGCGGATCGAAGCGGGCCGCGTTCAGGCGTCGTACGAGCCCGTGGACGTGCCGCGTTACACGGCGGAGCTTGCGAGCGTCTTTCGCTCCGCCGTCGAAAAGGCCGGCATGGCCCTGCTGATCGACTGTCCTCCGCTGGACGAGCCCGTCTACGTCGATCGCGGCATGTGGGAGAAGATCGTCCTCAACCTCGTCTCCAACGCGTTGAAGTTCACCTTCGAGGGGGAGATCGAAGTATCGACCCGGCGCGTCGACGATTGCGTCGAGCTCTGCGTGCGCGACACCGGAACGGGCATTGCCGCGGAGGAGCGGCCCCGTGTCTTCGAGCGCTTCCATCGCATCGAAGGCGCGCGCGGGCGTACGCACGAGGGATCGGGCATCGGTCTGGCGCTCGTGCAGGAGCTCGCCAAGCTGCACGGCGGGAGCGTCTTGGTCGACAGCACGCTGGGCGAGGGAAGCCGCTTCACGGTGCGCGTCCCGATGGGGCATGCCCACGTTCCGACGTCGAACCTCGGCCCGGCGCTCGCGTCGACGGCCGTCGAGTCAGCGGCGTACGTCGAGGAGGCCTTGCGGTGGCTTCCGGACGAGACGGACGCGCCGTCGCCGGCCGTCGGCAAGGAGGCGGCACGCCGGGCGAAGCGTGCGCGCATCCTCCTGGCGGACGACAACGCCGATCCTCGCCAATACGTCAAGCGCCTGCTCGGCGCGGCACACGATGTGGTGACCGCCACCGACGGGGAAGCGGCCCTGGCGATGGCGCGGCGGGAAGTGCCCGACCTCGTCCTGACCGACGTGATGATGCCGCGCCTCGACGGCTTCGGGCTTCTCGATGCGCTGCGCGCCGACGCACGCAGGCGCGACATTCCCGTCATCATGCTCTCGGCCCGCGCGGGCGAGGAAGCGCGCGTCGGCGGCCTTCAGGCCGGTGCAACGGATTACCTCGTCAAGCCCTTCTCCGCGCGCGAGTTGCTGGCGCGCGTGCAGGCGGCGCTCGATGCGGCAAGCGCGAGCCGGGTCGCCGTGGCCCGCGAGCACGCGCTCCGCAAGTCGGCCGAGCAATCGGCGAGTCGCACGCAACGGGAGCTGGCCGCCGAGCAGACTGCGCTGACGGGGTTGCACGAGCTCAGCAAGCGACTCTTCGCCAGCACGGCGCTGAAGCCGCTGCTGCAGGAGGTGCTCGGTGCGACGATGTCGATCGAGTCGGCCGAATGCGGTTTCGTACAGCTCCTGAACCCGACGTCGGGGGACCTCGAGATCGTCGCGCACACCGGCCTCAACCCGGTGTTCGCCGAGCATTTCCGGGCGATCCACGACGAGTCGACGGTGTGCGGGCGCGCGCTGGCCCAGGGCGCACGCGTCCTCGTGCACGATGTGCGGAAGGATCCCGCGTTCGCGCCGCACCTCGCGTATGCGGAGGCGGCAGGCTACCGCGCCGTGCACTGCACGCCGCTGCTCAGCCGGACCGGTGCGAAACTAGGCGTCATCTCGACGTATTTCGCGGAGCCGCACGTTGCACAGGACCGCGAGCTGCGGTTCACCGACCTGTACGCGCGCCTTGCCGCCGAGCTCATCGAGCGCCAGCGCACCGAGGACGCCTTGCGAGAGAGCGAGGAGCGGTTTCGCCGTTACTTCGATCTCGGCCTCATCGGCATGGCGATCACGTCACCCGCGAAGGGCTGCCTCGAGGTCAACGACGAGCTGTGCCGCATCCTCGGCTACGAACGCGACGAGCTGCTCGCGCTCACGTGGCCCGAGATCACGTACCCGGAAGACCTCGCGACCGACACCGCGCACTTCGAGCGTGTGATGGCGGGCGACATCGACGGCTACACGATCGAGAAACGCTGGGTCCGGAAAGACGGTGCCGTGATCGACACGATCATGGCGGCGCGGTGCGTCCGGCATGACGACGGAGCGGTCGACTACTTCGCGGGGCTCGTGCTCGACACGACGGAGCGCAAGCGCTCCCAGGAGCGACTGTGGGAAAGCGAGCGCCGCTTTCGCCTGCTCGCCGAGTCGATTCCCCACCATGTATGGAGCTTCGTACCCACCGGCGCGGTGGAATATTGCAATCAGCGGCTGCTCGACTACACCGGACTCACGCGCGAAGAGGTGGCTGCGCACGGCGTCTGGGGTTCGTTGCATCCCGCCGACGTGGACGCCGTGCGCACCGTGTGGAAAGAGGCGATCGCAACGGCGTCGGGCTTCGAGATCGAACAGCGGCTGCGAGGCCGCGACGGAATGTACCGGCGGTTCGTTTCGCGTGGCGTGGCGGTCATGGACAAGGAGGGGCGCCCCCTCGCATGGTTCGCGACGAACACCGACGTGGAGGAGCGCCGCCGCACCAAGGAGGCGCTCGACGAGACGCGCGCCGAGCTGGCCCGCGTTGCCCGTGTCACCACGATGGGAGAGCTCGCCGCATCCATCGCTCATGAAGTCCTCCAGCCCCTCACGGCGATCTCGACCAACGCCAGCGCGGGACAGCGGTGGCTCGCCGCCGATGCGCCGGATCTGAACGAGGTCGCGCGTGCGTTCGAGCGCATCGCGCGCGACGCCACTCGCGCCGGCGACGTGATCATGCGCATCCGCAAGTTCCTCAAGCGCGAGGCCGTGCAGCGCGTGCCGCTCGATATCCACGAGATCATCGTGGAGGTCACCGCCTTGGCGCACGGCGAGATCGAGGGCGCAGGGGTGACGCTGGTCGCGGGGGACACCGACCGGCTGCCGCCCGTGCACGGCGACCGCGTGCAGCTGCACCAGGTGCTCCTGAACCTCGTGCTCAACGCGATCGACGCGATGCGCCTGGTGAGCGAACGAGCGCGCGTGCTGCAAGTCAGCGCGCAAAGGCATGGGGCTGCGGAGGTCGAAGTACGGGTGCGCGATTCAGGTGTGGGGATCGACGCTTCCCGGCGCGACCGGCTGTTCGACCCGTTTCACACGACCAAACCCGATGGCATGGGCATGGGCCTCGTCATCAGCCGCTCCATCGTCGAGGCGCATGGAGGGCATCTGCGGGCCACGGCGAACCCGGATTACGGCGAGACTTTCCATTTCACCCTTCCACTGGCCACGACCGACTCCTGACCACGTGGAGGGATCAGGAGGCGCCCACCTGACGTCGTGGCAACCGCACCGTGAACCGGGTTCCGCAGGTGGCGGTCGAGGTGACGTGGATCGTTCCCCTGTGTGCAAGCGCGATCTGATGCGCGATGTACAAGCCGAGACCGAGCCTGGAGCGATCGCTGGACCCCGGGAGGCGACCGAACGGCTCGAACAGCGTCCCGAGGCGCCCCGGGTCCATGGCCGGCCCGGCGTTGTGAACGTCGATCGCGATCGAATCGGTTTCGCCGTACACGGCGACGTGAGGTCTGTCCGTCCCGTGCTGCAGCGCGTTGGCGACCAGGTTCGACACGAGCCGGCTGGTGCGTGCTGCGTCGACCTGCGCGATGAGGTCGCCACTGCAGTCGGTCACGACATGACGGTCCGGATATGCCGCGGCAAACTCGTCCACGATTTCGCGAACCAGGCGGCCAACGTCGCAGGGCCCGCATTCGATGGGCACGAGGCCGCCGAGCCGTATGCGCGTGTGATCGCGCAGGTCTTCGAGCATGCCGGCGAGGCGGCTCGCGGCGCGCGTGATCCTCTGCACTGCCGCCCGCTCCTTCATCGAGAGGTTTCCGCTCGCGGCGAGGACGTGGGCCGATGCCCGCACTGCGTCGAGCGGGTTGGCGAGGTCGTGAGCGACCGAGGCCGTGAACAAGTCCGCTTCGCGATCGATTCGCGCGATGCAGCTCGATATGCGGTCCGAGACGATCTGGTCGATCACCTCGTTGAACCGTTCGATCTGAGCCAGCGTGTCGTCCGTCGGCAGAGCGGTGCCAGTCCACATGCTCGTCACGGTTCGAGTGCCCGGGGAATCGACGTTGCAGTCCCGCAGTCGGCTGCGAGGTTCGCGACACCGGGCGCGGTTCACCGCCGGGGCCGCGCGCCGGACCCCTTGTCCATTCGACCGCCGCGGGTCGACGCATGATGGATCGCGGCGAGCAACGACTGCGGCTCGAAGCCGACGTGCATCAGGCCGTTGATGAAGAACGTCGGCGTGCCGCTGACACCGGAACGCACGCCGCCGAGGAAGTCCTCGCGCACTTTAGACGCATGGCGGTGCTCGGCAAGATCCTCGGCGAACCGTATCCGGTCGAGGCGCAGCGTCGATGCGTACGCGAGGAGGGCCTCCGGGGCGAGCTGGCTCTGGTTCTCGAACAGCACGTCGTGCATCTCCCAGAACCGTCCCTGGGCGCCGGCCGCTTCGGCGGCTTCGGAGGCCAACTGGGCGTGAGGATGCACGGTCGCGAGCGGAAAGTGGCGAAATGCGACGGCCAGCATGTCCCCGAGCTCGTTCTCGAGCGCCTTCACGATCGGGTACGCCTGTCCGCAATACGGGCACTGGAAGTCCGCGTATTCGACCATGACGACCGGTGCATCGAGCGACCCGCGTACATGGTCACGAGCGGACGCGGGAACGGTGAGTTGGCTCATGTGATGTGCTCCTAGGAGAGCCGACGGTGGTCGTCCTGCATGCTTTCGAGCGCGCGCAGGATGCCGTCGGCACCGGGGTTGACGCCGATCGGCGAAAGATAGCTCCAGCGGATCACGCCCTTGGCGTCGATCACGAACAGGGCGCGTTCGCATACGCCGTCCTGTCCCCGATAGGCGCCGTAGGACCGCGCGACGCTGCCCTTGGGCTCGAAGTCCGCAAGCAGCGGAAACTGCAGCTTGCGATCCCTGGAGTAGGCGATGTGGCACCAGACGCCGTCGACGGATACGGCCGCCACCGACGCGCCGTGCTGCCTGAAATCCTGTAGCAGCTCGTTGTACAACACGAGCTGGTCTCCGCACACGGGACTCCAATCGGCAGGGTAGAACACGAGCACCAAGGGCCCGCCGAGCAGGTCGCGCAGCGATACCGACTGATCGGGCGTCGTGTGCAACGAAAAGTCGGGGGCCTTCGCTCCCGGCTGCAGCAACGCTTTCACGTCCATGACGATGAGGTCCGCATCCCGTAGGGTTGTTCACATGAAGCTCGGGGTGCATCGCTGGCACCCGCGGACGACCCCGCATGTCCGCCTTCCTGCGACGCATTCATTCCGTGCGCCTTCTCGCTCGCGACCGTGACAGCTGCTGGGCCGACACGATACCGATCGCATCGCCATTGCAGTCGAACACCGGCAGGATGGCGTTGCCGGTCGCGACCGTCGAGTGCCATGCAGCCCATTGCTGGTGGGACGAGGGGCCCATCTCGGGCCACGCGATGTCGCCGGCCGTCAGCACGCCGGGGTCGAGCTCGGCCGCGAGGATGCGCGTCACGATGTGGCGCGCCGACAGGACGCCGACGGGAACGGGGACGCCGTCCTCGCGATCGACGACGACGAGCTCGTCGACGTCCAGGCTGCGCATCAGTTTGCTGGCCACGATGACCGTCGCTGCCCGATCGAGGCAGATACGGCCGGCATCGCGGACCGCGTCCGCTGGTGTGCGGTGATCCATCATTCCCCCGCGGGCCGATCGGGACGCAACGTCGACGAGGTGGGATGCCACTACAACTCTCCCTCGAGGGTGACCCATCCTCTGCGGACCAGCAGTTGCACGACTTCGCGCGGCCAGTACGGCAAGGCGGCTTCGAGGACCGACGTCGCGCGTTGCGCGATATCAGTGCCCGCGAGGCGATCGTGCGGCGCCCAGCGCACATCGATTGCCGTTCCGGATGAAGCCGGACGCCACGCGATCACGTCCTCGATAGGCCTCTTGATGTCGTCGCTTTTCATGGCTCGCGCAAGGCGTCGTCAGCACGCTTTCGACGACGCAAGGCTAGGCCGATGCCACACGTGAGTCGATTATCTCTTCGTATAAGCATCGTGACTCGGCTGTGCAATGACGAGGCTTCGAGCGCGCCGGCGAGCGCTACGGACGCGACGGTGAAGGAAGCGACGCACGCGAAATAAATACCGGGTAATTGTTGCCATCCCGGCACAGTGCCTACACCGCGTTATGCCCCTTGTATGCTCCCTCGCGTGAGCGGCACGTCTCTTGCGTGCCGGTAACGCTGCGATGGAACAGCGCACGCACATGGCCGTCGAGCTGAGGCTGTCGATCAATGGCGAGCAGTACGAGCTGAGCGTCGAGCCGTGGGTGACGTTGCTCGACCTGCTCCGCGAGCATCTTGGCTTGACCGGCACGAAAAAGGGCTGTGACCAGGGCCAGTGCGGGGCCTGCACCGTGCTGGTGGACGGCAAGCGCGTCAACTCGTGCCTCGTGCTCGCCGTGACGACGGATGGTGCGGAGGTCACCACGATCGAAGGGATCGGCGCGCCGGAGCGCCTGCATCCGCTGCAACGGGCGTTCATCGAGCACGACGCTTTCCAGTGCGGCTACTGCACCCCGGGTCAAATCTGCTCCGCGGTGGCGCTGATCGCCGAAGGGCACGCGCACGGCCGCGACGACATTCGCGAGCTCATGAGCGGGAACCTCTGTCGCTGCGGCGCCTACACCAACATCGTCGACGCGATCGAGGAAGTGCTCGCGGTCGGGCGCTCCGCATGAACCGCTTCGAATACGTCCGTGCTGGCACCGTCGAGGACGCCATCGGGGCGTTGCGCGCACCGGGCGCCAAGCTCCTCGCCGGGGGGACCAACCTCGTCGACCTGATGAAATATGGCGTGGCGCAGCCGGCGCGCCTGGTCGACATCAATCGGCTTCCGCTCACGGCGATCGAAGACCTTCCCGACGGCGGGCTGCGCATCGGCGCGCTCAGCACCAACGCGGACGTCGCATACCACCCACGGGTCGCAGTGCATGCGCCATTGGTCGCGCTGGCGATCCTGTCGGGCGCATCGGCGCAGCTGCGCAACGTGGCAACCACCGCGGGCAATCTGCTGCAACGGACGCGATGCATGTATTTCTACGACACGAGCACCCCTTGCAACAAGCGCCAGCGTGGCACGGGATGCTCGGCACTTCACGGCATCACCCGCATGCATGCGATTCTCGGCGCCAGTGAGCATTGCGTCGCGGTGCACCCCTCCGACATGTGCGTCGCGCTCGCTGCGCTCGACGGGCGCGTGAATGTCGTCGGTGCCGCCGGCGCGCGGGCAATCGCCTTCCGGGAATTCCACCGATTGCCGGGCGACACGCCGGATAGGGATACCACCCTCCAGCCGGACGAGGTGGTCACGTCGGTCGACCTTCCGGCCTGGCGGTTCGGCCCGCACTACACCTATCTCAAGGTTCGCGATCGGCTTTCCTATGCGTTCGCCCTGGTGTCCGTCGCTGCTGCGCTGGAGGTGCGGGACGGAAGCATCGCGAGCGCGCGTGTGGCGCTGGGCGGCGTCGCCCACAAGCCGTGGAGAAGCACGGCCGCGGAGGCCGTGCTCGCCGGCGAGGCGCCACAGCGTGCCGCGTTCGAACGCGCTGCCGAGGCGGCACTCGACGGCGCGATCGGGCTGGCGGGCAATCGCTTCAAGATCGAGCTCGCGCGGCGAACCGTGGCGCGCGCGCTCGAGCAGGCCGCGGCCGCCGCGCCTCAGCTGCCCGCGACCAAGCGCGTGAATTGATGATCGGCGCCGCGCAGGATCGGATCGATGGTCCGCTGAAGGTCTCGGGACGGGCGCCGTACGCTGCCGACCATTCCGCGACGGCGCTGCTCCACGGCGTGGTGGTCTCGGCGCCGATCGCCGCGGGTCGCATCAGGCACATCGAAACGTCGGCCGCCCTTGCATTTCGAGGAGTCGTGGACGTCTTCACGCACGAGAACAGGCCCCCTGCCGCCACGCGGCCCGTTCGCTACAAGGATCTGTCCGGGCCGTCCGGGACGCCGTTCGTTCCCTTGCTCGACAGTCGCATTCTCTTCGCGGGCCAGCCGGTCGCGCTCGTCGTTGCCGAGACGTACGAGGCCGCGCGCGATGCGGCGGACCTCGTGCGCGTGTCGTACGACGAGGTGTCTTTCGTCACGGCGCTTGCGCGTGCCGTCGTCGACGAACCGCAAGGCTACGAAGACGCTTACGAGCCGCGTGGCAATTCCGACGCAGCATTGGCGACGGCACCGGTGAAGATCGACGCAGAGTACCGGTCGATGCCGCTGTACCACAACGCGATCGAGCTCTTTGCGAGCACCGCCGTATGGGACGACGGCAACCTCACGGTCTACGACAAGACGCAGGGCCCGCAGAACATTCACCTCTACCTGCGCCTGGCCCTCGGCCTGCGCGTGAAGACGATTCGCGTGATCAATGCTTACGTGGGCGGCGCGTTCGGGTCGGGTCTGCGGCCCTCGCACACGTCTTTCCTGGCCGCGCTCGCCGCAAAGCACCTGCACCGCAGCGTGCGCGTGGTGCTGACGCGCGCACAAGCCTACGGCGTGAGCTACCGGCCCGACGCCATCCAGCAGGTGAAGCTCGGCTGCGATCGGGAAGGCAGGCTCGTGGCGGTGGAGCACCGGAGCGTGGCCGCGACCTCGACGTACGAGGACCACGACGAGAACATCGTAGGCTGGTCGGGCCTCGCCTACGCGTGCCCGAACGTGACGCTCCAATCGCGCCGCGCCAGGGTATCGCGGCCCACGCCCGGGGACATGCGCGCGCCAGGCGCGACCACCGGCGTGTTCGCGCTCGAATGCGCGCTGGACGAGCTCGCGGTCGCGGCGGGAGTGGACCCGGTGGCAATCCGGCTCGCGAACTGGACGACGCGCGACCAGAACGACGGCCGCGAAATCACCTCGAAGGCGCAGCGAGAGTGCTATGCCGTGGCGGCGGCGCGCTTCGGATGGGCGCGGCGCAACGCCGCCGTGCGGTCGATGCGCGAGGGACGCGAGCTCGTCGGCTGGGGCATGGCGGGCGGCGTCTGGGATGCCCTCGTGGCGCCGACACCGACGCGCGCCAGGGTGACCTTGCGCACCGACGGACAGCTGGAGGTCGCCGCCGCGGCGAGCGACATCGGCACCGGCACGTACACCATCCTCGCGCAAATCGCCGCCGACGCGTTTGGCCTGGACGCACAGGACGTCCGCGTGCGGCTCGGCGATTCGACGCTGCCGATGAATCCGGTGGAAGGCGGGTCATGGATGGCGGCGAGCACCGGCGGCGCCGTGGCCAAAGCTTGCGACAAATTGAAGCGCACGCTGTTGGCGCAGGCGCGCGCGCGCCACGGTCTCGCCCGAGGCGTCACCACCTTCGAGCGCGGGCGAATCGGGGGGATCCCGATTGGCGACATCGTGGCCTCCGGGGCGAAGGATCTGTCGGCGATCGCCACCAATCTTCCCGACGTCGTCACCGGCCGCAAGTACGTCAGCTATTCGCATTCGGCGGTGTTTGCAGAGGTCCGGGTCGACGAGGAGCTCGGCGTCATCCGCGTGACGCGCGTGGTGACGGCAGTCGCGGCAGGTCGCATCATCAACCCGAAAACGGCGCGCAGCCAGATCGTCGGCGGGGTGGTCATGGGCATCGGCTACGCGCTGCACGAGGAAGGGCTGCTCGACCATCGCTTCGGCAAGGTGATGAACGCCAACCTCGCGGACTACCACATCCCGGCGAACGCCGACATCCACGACATCGACGTCGTCTTCGTCGACGAGCACGACGACAAGGTGAGCGTGCTCGGTGTGAAGGGGGTCGGCGAAATCGGCGTCGTCGCGGTCGCCCCTGCGATCGCCAATGCGATCTTCCATGCGACGGGCCAACGCGTGCGCGATCTGCCGATCACCCTCGACAAGCTGCTGTAGGTGTCCGGACATGACCCGAACCGCGGCCGCGCGTCGAGCCGGCCGCCGGGCCGGTGCGCGCGGTGAGCGAACCGGATGAACGGCGCGCCGCACGAATGCGCAAGGCTGGAGCAGGAATGCGGAAGAAGGGCTGCGGGCTCGTCTTTAAGCTGAGCCATCGACGCCGAAGTGACTCGACGGGTCGGTGTGCAGCGATGAAGGACCCGCGGGCCTTCACACCCGTCCTCGACGGCGTCCCATGAGGGCAGGCATGACCTGTCTCGCAAGCGACCAGGAGATGGAAATGACCAAGCAGCAAAAGGGAGACGACGAAGAGCATAAGCGGAGCCTGGAGGGCAAGAAAGTGGCGATTCTCGTCGCCGATGGCTTCGAGCAGGTCGAATTGACCGAGCCGCGCAAGGCGCTCGATGCGGCCGGTGCGCAGACGAGCATCGTGTCGCCGAAGCAGGACAAGGTGCGCGGCTGGAATTTCACGGACTGGGGTGACGAGCTCGAGGTCGAGGTGCCCCTCGCGCAGGCGAAGGCCGAGGACTTCGACGCGCTGTTGCTGCCCGGAGGGGTCATCAATCCGGACAAGCTGCGCATGATCGACGAGGCGGTCGAGTTCGCCTCGGCGTTCTTCGAGGCTGGCAAGCCGGTGGCGTCGATCTGCCACGGGCCGTGGATGGTGATCGAAACGGGCGCAGCGAAAGGAAGACGGATCGCGTCGTGGCCGTCGCTCCGGACCGATCTGGCCAATGCCGGCGCCACATGGGTCGACGAGCAGGTGTGCGTCGACGGCAATCTGGTGACCAGCCGCAAGCCGGACGACATCCCGGCATTCAACCGCGAGATGCTGAAGCTGTTTGCCCGCGACCCCGAAGAGCTGCAGGCCGCGAATGGCGCTGACGAAGCTGCGGGCGTCGCGCTGTTCGTGCGCCTGGAAGCGAAGCCGGGCCGGGAAGCCGACGTCGAGAACCTGCTGCGCAGCGGGTTGCCGATGGTGGAGCATGAGCCCGACACCACGTCCTGGTTCGGCATGCGCCTCGGCGAATCGAGCTACGGCATCTTCGATACCTTCCCGGACGACAGCGGGCGCCAGGCGCATCTTGCGGGCGAGGTGGCGCGCGCGCTGCAGGAGCGCGGTCCCGATCTCTTCGCGCGTGCGCCGGTGATCGAAAGGATCGACGTTCTCGCCTGCAAGCTGCCGTGACCGCGGTGCAGGACATGACCACGCGGGTGCTCGTCCTCACCATCACCAAGGGCGACGGGTCGCGACAGCCGACCATGAACGAGCGTGCGATCGCGCGCTACCAGGGGCGCTACACCACGGCGATCGCGAAGGCGCTGGTGAGGCGGGAAGTGCGGATCATCCGACGCTAATCGTCCAGAAGAACCGACCCGTCCGGTCCCCAGTTGACCCGTGTGATGCCCGGCTCGAGCTCCTCGAGGCGGCGGCGCTCGATCTCCTCCGGTGACAGTGCGCCGCGTACCAGCCGCGTCACGTCGGCGAGACGGCGGTCGGCGAGCACGGCGTCGCGGCGGGCGAATGCGGCGCGCACCACGGCCTCGAGCTCGTCCACCGTCCACGGCTTGCAGAGATACCGCAGGATCTCGGCCTGGTTGATGTGCGGGCCGGGGGCCGCGCGGCCGGTTCGAATCAGGATCCAGCAGCCTTTCGAGGCTCGCGTCGAATGCCGTTGGCGCTCGAGCGCCGTTCGAGCGCCGCCTACGTGACGTCTGACCAGGCGCGAGGACGTGTTTGCACAGACAGGAGAGTTCGATGGATCATCAGCTGAAAGGTCGCCGCATCGCTGCTCTCGCAGCGGACGGCTTCGAGGAGGTGGAACTGGTCATCCCGATGAAGGCATTGCAGGCGGCGGGCGCCAAGGTAGACGTCATCTCGCTACGGCATGGCAACATCCGCGGCGTGAACCTGCACGAGCCGGCGAGCCGTGTTCACGTCGACAAGACGATCGCCGAGGCGAACCCCGATGACTACGACGGGCTGCTGCTTCCGGGTGGCTTCATCAATCCCGACCTGCTGCGGCAGTCGGCGGAGGCGCGGCAGTTCGTGCGTGCCTTCGACGAGGCCGGCAAGCCGATCGCGAGCCTGTGTCACGGACCGTGGGTGCTCGCCTCGGCCGGACTGCTGCAGGGCAGGACGCTGACCTCGTGGCCGGGCGTTCGTGACGATCTCGTCAATGCCGGCGCCACGTGGCTGGATCAGTCGTTCGTTCGCGACGGCAACCTCGTGACGAGCCGTGGGCCCCAGGACCTGGTCCCGTTCGTCGAGGGTTGTCTCGAGCATTTCTCGCGAGGCGCTTCGATGGGCAGGAGAGGCGAACAGGCCGGCTCGCGCTCGGCTCCGCAGGCCGATCATCCGCCGAAGATCGTTCTCGGCGCGATGAAGTGGCTGCCGAAGCCGTCACTGCGAACGGCGCTCGGGCTCGGGGCGGTGGCGGCGTTGCTCATGGCGACGAAGTCGCGCCGTGGCAGCGCGATGTCCGGGCGCAGCAGCCGCCAGCTGCGCACGGTATGACGCTGCCTTCGTCACGGTTGCGCGGGCGGCGATGCTGCCGCGTCGCCGCCTGGCCGGCTTTGCAGTGAGGCCTGCGTCAGGTGAGCGCCCGCCGGCACGCTGCGCGTCACCCAGACATTGCCGCCGATGATCGCGCCCCGCCCGATGGTGATGCGCCCGAGGATGGTCGCGCCGGCGTAGATCACCACATCGTCCTCGACGATCGGATGGCGCGGCAGCCCCTTGCTGAGGGCACCCGATTCGTCCGTCGGGAAATGACGCGCTCCCAGCGTGACGGCCTGGTAGATCCGGACGCGGGCGCCGATCACGGTGGTCTCGCCGATGACGACACCGGTGCCGTGATCGATGAAGAACGACGGCCCGATCTGCGCCCCGGGGTGGATGTCGATGCCGGTTTCCGTGTGCGCGAGCTCGGCGACGATGCGCGCGAGCAGCGGCACGCCCAGCGTCCACAGCGAGTGGGCGAGGCGGTGATGGCTGACGGCGAGCACCCCCGTATAGCAGAGCAGCACCTCGTCGACGCTGTGCGCCGCAGGATCGCCCTGGAACGCCGCGAGGACGTCGCTGTCGAGTTGCTGGCGGATCGCCGGCAGCTCGTGCGCGAACGCAGCGACGATCTCGCGGGCCCTGGCGTCGATCTCCGTCGACGAGGTGGGACCGGCGCGTTGCGCGTGACGTAGCTCGAGGCGCACCTGCTCGTGCAGCCGCGTGAGCGCGGCATCGAGGGTGTGCCCGACGTAGTAATCCTCGGTCGTTTGCGTCAGGTCGGGAGGACCCAGGCGCATCGGAAACAGCGCCCCGCGCAACCAGCCGACGATGTCATGCAGCACCTCGCGCGACGGCAGCTCGCGTCCGCCGGCCTCGACGCTGCGGTGCTGGCTCTCGCGCCATGCGCGCCGCGCCGCGCGCAGCTCGGTGACGATGCGATCGAGCTCCCAGTCGTGACCCATGGCCGTCGGGGTTCGCCGGGCGTGTCAGCCCGGCGTCAGTCCTGGACCCACGGCAGGCCGCGGTGCCGCCATCCGCCGAGGTGGCCACGCTGTCCGCGCGCATCGAGGTCGCCTTCGAAGCCGTCGCGTACGTTGTAGGCGTGGCGAAAGCCTGCCGTCGTCGCCGCGGCGGCCGCGAGGCCGGAGCGCTTGCCGCTGCGGCAGAGCATCAAGAGAACTTCGTCCTTTCCGACTTTCTCCTCGAGCTCCGGCACGAAGCGCGCGTTCTTCGCAAGCGATGTTCCCGTGGCCCATGCAACGTGGACGGCGTTCGGGATGCGCCCGACGAACTTCCATTCCTCCGGGCTGCGAACGTCCACCAGCCGGGCCGCGCCCGCGGCCAACAGCGCGAACGCGTCTTCGACGCCGATCTCTCCCGCGAACGGCAATCCGGCCTCCGCCGCAACGGCGCGGCCGCGCGCGAGGATGGCCTCTGCGGAGGGTGCGTCGTCGGAGGCACTCGTCGCGGCGGACGTATCGCCGTCGCGCGTCGGTCTCGCTGGCTGCATTGCGCGCCCCCCCTTGCATCGTCCCGACGGCGATGGCGCGCCGGTGGTTTGTCGAGCGGCCAGTATAGCCGGCCGCCGTGCGCCGATCAGCCGCAGCTCGGTGCACCCACCGCGTCGCCGCGCTCGCGCACGCGCGCCAGCATCGCGTTGGCCGGCGCGCGCATCGCCTCACCGTACTGCGCGACGGCCAGTCGTGCAGCGCGGCAGGCGCGCTCCGGATTGCGGCTCACGCTCGACATCACGTACATCGCCTTGATGGCATCCTGCTGCCGTCCTTCCAGCGAGCTCGCCACGGCCAGCGTTCCCCAGTCCTCGACGCGACCGGCGGGCGCCCTTTGCCCGCGCGCCGCGAGCGCATACAGCGCCAGACGGCGTGCCAACGCCGGTTGCGCCGGTCGAACCTTCAGGTAATAGAACGCGAGGTTGCCCGTCACCTCCGCGTCGTTCGGGTTCGCGCGGAACGCCCGCTGCTGCAACGACAGCGCCGTGTTGATGTCCCCACGCTCCCACGCTGCACGGGCGTCGGCATTCAAGCGTCGCGCCGCCGCCGGGGATTCGGTCGGCGCGCTCGCGCGGTGGGCCACCGAGCGCATCGACCGCGCGACCTGCACGACTCTTTCCTCCTCGGCGCGGTTCCGGGCATTCTCGGCCAGCGCGAGCACCCGCGCGACATCGGATTCCGTGCGTGCCGCCACGGCCTCGACGCCACGTGCGGGCATCGCGGCGAACGCTTCGTCGTCCGCGCGCGGCGCCGTTGCCGGCGATGAGGGAGCCGGCGGTGGGGGCTGCTCGCCTGCACGGGGCGTTGCCGTGGACTCCGCCCCTCGGCTGCTTTCGGTAGCGGCGGTTGTCGCGACGTGCGTGTCCGGGACACCCGATGTGCTCGACGCAGCCTGCCGTGCCCCCTGGATGCGCGCGGAACCGCCCGTGGCGCCGCCGCGTTGCTGGTCGAACCCGTACAGCGCCATGCCCGCGACGGCCACCAACCCGAGCAGTGCACCGGCCGCGGCCGCGCGGCCCCCCGAAAGCGACGGCCGGCGCAGCGGGGGCGGACGACGCGCGCCGTCGTTGCGCGCGTCGTCGTGAAGCGCGTCCGTCGTTGCTGCGTCTGCGCGATGCCGTCCACGCGCGCCGGCATCGGGCGCCTCGTCGGTCGATGGCGGCAGCATCCACGCCGCAGCAGGATTTTCGAGCGATGACGGCGCGACTTCGGCGACGACGGAACCGCTTGCCGCGACGATGCCTGGCGAGAGCGCGCCTGCCCCGTCAACCGGTGTCTCGATCGTTGCATCGCCGGCCGCGAGCGTGAACCCCTCCATCAGCGACTGGACGAGCTCGGGCTCCTGCATGCCGGCTTCGCACATCTCGATCAACGCGTGATGCGGCCACGTCGCACCGATCTCTTCATCGTGGGCGGCGTCCAGCGCCGCAAGCAGGCTCATGGCCGCTGCGTGTCGTTCGGTCGTCCAGCCGTCCTGCGCATCGCGCAGCGGCGAGCCGGACTGCGGCAGCAAGTCGCGTAGCACGACGGCAAGGCTGTACAGGTCGCAGCGCCAGTCGAGCACCTGCGTGCGTCGAAGATTCCCCGTCCGACCCGCAGAAAGCGCTTTCACGAGACGTGGCGACCGATAGCGGGCGCCTGCATCCTCCGCGATGATGGGCAACGCCTGCGCGAGCGGCTCGGCGGGCGACAGCGCGAAGGCGAAATCGATGAGCGTGAGACGGGCGAACTTGAGCCCGACGACCCCGCGCTCCGCGGCGGCGTCGGCATCCTGCGCCGGGACGCAAAGGTTGCCCGGCTCGATCCGAAGGTGCACGACCTCGTGCCGATGCAGCGTGTCGAGCGCCCGCAACGCGTTGTGCGCGAGCGCCCACCAATGCGCGCAATCGGCGAACACGTGGGGCAGCGGTTGTCCCTCACGCTCGACCGGCAGCGTCGCTGCCCATTGCGCGACCGTCACGCCGGCGTCGAAGGTCTGCATCGCACCCGCCTGCAGTCCGATCAGCTCGGCGACACAGCGCACGTCCCGCCCGCGCAGATACGCGAGGATGCGGGCCTCGCGAGCGGTCCAGTGACGAAGATCGCCCTCTGCCGTCGCCAGGAAGCGCTTGGTGTAGCGCCGCCGCTCGCGGGGCGCCGCAGCTTCGCGGATGACCTCGACGCGCGGACCGGTGGGTACGCGTAGCCGGCTGCGGCCGAAGGCCTGCTCGATCGCAGGCGATTTCATCGTGGAATCCATCGGGCTAGGACAGCCACGGCGCGTGCCCGTTCAGGGCGGGATCGACACGATGAACCCGACGTCAACCCCACGTCACCTTCGGTGCGCGAAGCGGTGATGCGCGCCGCTCATCGGCGGAGCGGCGTCTATCCGACCGTTGGCACGTCGAAACCGGTGAATGTAGGACACCGACCGACAGCTTCGCGGCGCCGCATGCGATACTGTCGGTGAATCTGCACCACGGTTCCTTGCATGATCAGCGAAGTTGCACCCAGCACGAGTCCGGAAGCGTCGCACATCAATCTGACGGACGATTACGACGTCCTGTACTGGACGGCACGTCTCTACTGCACGGCGAGCCAGCTACGCGCCGCCGTCGCCGCGGTCGGCACGCGCGAAGCGGACGTGCGGATGTACCTGCTCGAGCGCGCCGGCTAGCCCGGGTCCCGGTCGACACATCACGGTCAGCGCTCGTCGGCGGATCGCCGCGCGCTTGTGCGCCCGTTCGAGTTCAACCCGGAACGTCGGTCGAGTCCCCGTACTTGCAATACTCGCCCGTGTCGACGGGCTCGGTGCCGACGACGCCCGCCTGCATCAGTTGCGCGCGATAGGTCGGCCAGTTCATGTTCGGGTCGGGCGGCGAGCGGTGCTGCGGCTCGAGGACCCGGGGCACGCCGCCGCGGCGGTCGTTGGCGTTGACGCGCCACGCCTCGAGGCCGAAGCGGTGGACACCCTGGTAGATGACCGCCTCGTCGAACGCGCCGACGCTGCTTTCCTTCATCGCGATGACCAGCAGGCGATCCGCCTGGTCGCGGCTGCACTGCTGGCTCCAGTACAGGTAGTCGTGGATGATCGCCGCGCGGCTGTACTGGCCGTTCGGCGTGAGGAACAGCGGGAACCCCCAGAATGCCTGCGGAATGCTCGCCATGTCCGTGACGAAGCCGGCGGGCACCACGATGCGGTCCTGCGTGGCCCCGATGACGTACACGAGCGGCTCGGTGAGGATCCACGCCTTCGAATCGCCGAACGCGAGCAGCGGGCGGCTCGGCGGTGGAAGCTGCGCATGCGCGGCGCCGAAGGGAAGCGCGAGCAGCAGGGCAGCCGCACCGAGATACCGCCGTCGCCTCGACGTCCCGCACGCGCGTCGCATCGTGGCTCCCTTTTCAGGCGGACAATCGACGGCGCAGCTGCGCGACCGCCGCGTGCGGCGCCGTCAGGACCGTGACGCCGGGGCACGCCGCAGCGACGGCCGGCCTCGCACGCGCCATCGAGAACTGCGCGAGCACGATCGCATCGACGGCGGGCAGGTTGCGTGCCGCCGCGACGACGAGCGCGTCGTGCGTCTCTCCGTCGCCGTCGCCGAGCGCGTCGAAGGCTTCCGCGACGTGCGCGGTCACCACGTCGAGCGCCTGGCCCGCACGGGTGGCCCGTTCGACGAGCTCGTCGCGCATCGGCCCCGGGGTGGCGGCGAAGGTGGCGAGCAGCGCCACCCGGCCACCATGCGCCACGGCGGCGTCCATCACGGCTTCGTTCGGCTTCAGCACCGGCACCGCCAGGCCTTCGCGCGCGGCCTCGATCTCGGTGCCGAATGCGGAGCAGGTGAACAGGACGCCGGCGGCGCCGCATCGCAACGCGTAACGCGTCAGCATGGCGAACCGCTCGCGCATCACACCATCCGGGACATCGCCACGGCCCCGGTCGGGCGCGAGCGAATCGTCGAGCACGTTGAACGTGGCGGCTTCCGGCCACAGGTCGGCGAAGGCCGCCGCGACAGGGCCGATCGACAGGGGCGTCGCATGGATCAGCGCGACGCGGAGGGACGAGGCGCTCATGCCATCATTGTAGGTCGCGGGGCCCTACCGGGCCCGTTCCAGTCCTTCTCGCGGCGGCTCATGTACAGGATCGGCGTCGACGTCGGCGGCACGTTCACGGATTTCACGGTCCTGGACGACGCCACGTTACGGGTTCACTACCACAAGGTGTCGTCGACGCCGGCCGACCCGTCGCAGGCGATCCGCACGGGGACCGCCGAGGTGCTCGAGAAGCTGTCGATCCGGCCGGCCGACGTCGGCTTCGTCGGGCACGGCACGACCGTCGCGACGAACCTCGTCATCGAGCGCCGCGGCGTGAAGACGGGCCTGCTCACCACGAGCGGCTTTCGCGATGTCCTCGAGATCGGCCGGCAGACGCGTCCGCATCTGTTCGACTACACGGTGACGAAGCCCGAGCCGCTGGTGCCTCGATCGCTGCGCAAGCCGGTACCGGAGCGGGTCGGCGCCGACGGGGCCGTCGTCACGCCGCTTGACGACGCCGCGCTCGAGCGCGCCGTGCTCGAGCTCAAGGACGCCGGCGTGCACGCGGTCGCGATCTGCTTCCTGCATGCGTACCGCAACGACGCGCACGAGCAGGCCGCGCGGCGCGTGGTCGAGCGACACCTGCCCGGTTGCTATGTCAGCGTTTCGTCGGAGATCCTGCCTGAGTTCCGCGAGTACGAACGGCTGTCGACGACGGTGCTCAACGCGTACGCGGGTCCGCGGATGCAGACGTATCTGGACCGGCTCGCCGACGGCATCCGCGGCCTGGGCATTCCGGCGCAGCCCTACACCGTGCATTCGAACGGCGGGCTGATGTCGATCCCGACCGTGCGGCGGTTTCCGGTGCGCACCTGCCTGTCGGGACCGGCGGCCGGCGTGGTCGGGGCCGCCGCGGTGAGCGCAGCCGCCGACTACCCGAACCTGATCACCTTCGATGTCGGCGGCACCAGCACCGACGTCTCGCTGATCCACGACGGCCAGCCGGCGTTCACGTCGAGCCGGCTGGTGGCCGACCATCCGATCCGCACGCCGATGGTCGACATCCACGTCATCGGCGCCGGCGGGGGCAGCATCGCATGGACGGACGAGGCGGGCGGCCTCAAGGTCGGCCCGCAGAGCGCGGGCGCGCACCCCGGACCCGTCGCGTACGACCAGGGCGGCGAGCGAGTAACCGTCACCGACGTGAACATCTGCCTGCAACGCCTCAATCCCGTTGCGCTGCTCGATGGCCGGCTGCCGGTGAACGCCGCGAAGGCGCGCGCGGCGGTGGAGCGGCACGTCGCGGCGCCGCTCGGGTTGTCGTTCGAGGAAGCGGCGTACGGCGTGCTGCGCGTGGTCAATGCGAACATGAGCCGTGCCATCCGCTCGGTGTCCACGGAGCGCGGTCACGACCTGTCCGGGTTCGCGCTGTTCGCGTACGGCGGGGCAGGTCCCCTGCATGCGTGCGACGTCGCTGCCGAATGCGGCATTCCGCGCGTGATCGTTCCGCAGGAGCCGGGGACGATGTGCGCGCGCGGGATCCTGCTGTCCGACCTCACGCTCGACTTCGTCCGCACGGAGATCGCGCGCGCCGACGCGTCGGCGTGGACGCGCGTGGGCGCGCACTTCGCCGGCATGCGGGGCGAAGGCGAGGCGTGGCTCGAGCGCGAAGCGATCGCACCCGGGCAGCGCCGGTTCCGCGCCATCGTCGATGCACGCTACGTTGGCCAGAATCACGAGATCGCGGTGCCGTGCGACGAGTTCGGCCCTGGCGGCCTCGCGACCTTCCTCCAGCGGTTCGCCGAGGTCCATGGCCGCGAGTACGGCTACGCGATTCCGGGACGCGACGTCGAGATCGTCAACTGCCGCCTGAAGGCGATCGGCCGCGTGCCGCGCGCGCCGCTCGACCGGCTCGCTGCGAGCGCCAGCGTCTCCGGTCCACTGGGGTCGCGGAAAGTCCATTTCGGCCCGCACGGCTGGGTCGACACGCCGCTCTACGCGCGCGACCGCCTGCCCGCCAGCGCGCGCATCGACGGGCCCGCCATCGTCGACGAGATGAGCTCCACGACCGTCGTGCCGCCGGGCGACCGTCTGCGCGTCGACGCCATCGGCAACCTGGTGATCGAGGTGCGTCATGCCGCCTGACGTGGCGACGAACACGGCGGATGCGGGGCATGCGGGCCGCCCCTTCGATCCCATCGGCATGGAAGTGTTCAGCAACCGGCTGCTCACGATCACCGAGGACATGGGCAACAGCCTGATCCGCTCGTCGTTCTCGACGAACATCAAGGAGCGCAAGGACTGCTCGGTCGGCCTCTTCGATGGCCGCGGTCGCCTCATCGCACAGGCGTCGCACATCCCGCTGCACCTCGGCTCGCTGGGCGGCGGCGTGCGCGCGCTGCTCGAGCGCCACGATGTCGGGTCGATGCGGCCAGGCGACGCGTTCGTGTGCAACGACCCGTATCTCGCGGGCGGCACGCACATGCCCGACATCACGCTGATCGAGCCGGTCTTCTGGGACGGCCGCGTGCGGTTCTTCGCGGCGAACATCGCGCACCATTCGGACGTCGGCGGCAGCGTCCCCGGCTCGATCTCCGGCGGCGCGCGCAGCGTGTTCGAAGAGGGACTGCGCATCCCGGTGATGCACCTCGCGCGGGCCGGTGTGCTCGACGAAGCGCTGCTGCACATGATCGCGCACAACAGCCGTGAGCCCGAGGAGCGCGCGCTCGATCTCAAGGTGCAGATCGCCGTCAACCAGCGCGGCGGCGTCGCGGCGCAGCGGCTGATCCGCCAGATGGGCGTCGACACCGTCGATCGCGCGATCGACGACCTGATCGAGTACACGGCGCGGCGAGTCGCGGCGCGTGTCCGCACGATGGGAAGCGGGCGCCACTCGTTCACGACGCACCTCGACGACGACGGCAGCGGCGACGGCGTGCCCGTGCCGCTGTGCGCGACGGTGTACGTCGACGACGGCAAGCTCCATTTCGACTTCATCGGGTCCGGTCCGCAGGCGAAGGGTGCGATGAACGTCCCGCTCTCCGCGTTGCAGGCGACGGTGTACTACTGCGTGAAGGCGTTGCTCGATCCGGGCCTGCTGCCCAACAGCGGCGCGTTCGACGCGATCCGCATCCACGCGCCCGAGGGCACGATCGTGAACCCCCGCTTTCCCGCGCCGGTCGGCGCACGCAGCATCACCTGCCAGAAGGTCGCGGGCGCGGTGTTCGGCGCATTCCGCGGCCTGCTACCGCCCGAGCGCGTGCTCGCGTCGTTCAACGACGTGCTGCCGGCCATGGTGTTCTCCGGGCAGCTCGCGAGGCGCGACGCGACGTATGTGTATCTCGAGACGCTCGGCGGCGGCGGCGGTGCGGGCCATGGCGCCGACGGGATGGACGGCGTGCAGGTGCACGTGACCAACACGGCGAACCTGCCGGTCGAGGCGCTGGAGAACGAATACCCGCTCCACGTGGACGAATACGCGCTGATCGACGACTCCGGCGGACCCGGGCGCCGCCGCGGCGGGCTGGGGCTCGCACGCCAGATCCGCGCGCTGCGCGACGGCACCGTGTTCTCGGCCCGTTCCGACGGCCACGTGTTCGTCGCCGAAGGCGTATTCGGTGGCGGCGACGGACGGCCCGGCCGGTTGATCCGGAACGCGGGCACGCCGGGCGCGACGGCGTTGTCGTCGAAGGTGAGCCACGTGGTGCTGGAGGCCGGGGAGTCGATCCGCATGGAGACCCCGGGCGGCGGCGGCTACGGGCCGGCGGCCGAGCGACCGGCCGCGTCGGTGCGGCGCGACCTCGACGACGGCAAGATCTCGCAAGCGTCGGCAGCGCGCTGGTACGGCGGCGCGTGAGCGTATCGTTGTGCTCGTGCAGGATCGTCCCCATCTGACCGGCTGCGCTCCCGCGCCCAACCCCGAGGACCTCTCGCGATGACCGTCTACCGCAAGACCGCCGAGGCGCTCGCCCGCCTCACCCCCGAGCAGTACCGCGTGACGCAGAAGGGGCATACCGAAGCGCCGGGCACCGGCGAGCTGCTGGACAATCACGAGCCCGGCATCTACGTGGACATCGTGTCCGGCGAACCGCTGTTCGCCTCGTCGGACAAGTTCGAGTCGGGTTGCGGCTGGCCGAGCTTCACCAAGCCGATCGCCTCGGGCTTCGTGAACGAAGTGAGCGACACGTCGCACGGCATGGTGCGCACCGAAGTGCGCTCCGCCGCCGGCGACAGCCACCTCGGCCACGTGTTCGAGGATGGCCCGCGCGACCGCGGCGGCCTGCGGTATTGCATCAACTCGGCGTCGCTGCGCTTCATCCATCGCGATGACATGGAGCGCGAAGGCTACGGCGCCTATCTCGACCAGGTGGAGGACGTGCGATGAGACAGGAACGCGCAGTGCTGGCCGGTGGTTGTTTCTGGGGCATGCAGGAGCTGATCCGCAAGCTCGACGGCGTGATCTCCACGCGGGTCGGCTATTCGGGCGGCGACGTCCCCAACGCGACCTACCGCAATCACGGCACCCATGCCGAAGCGATCGAGATCCTCTTCGATCCCGACCGCATCACGTTCCGCCAGCTGCTCGAATTCTTCTTCCAGGCGCACGACCCGACCACGAAGAACCGGCAGGGCAACGACGTCGGTACGAGCTATCGGTCGGCGATCTTCACCACGAGCGACGAGCAGCGCGCCGTCGCCCTGGACACCATTGCCGACGTCGACGCGTCGGGGCTGTGGCCGGGGCGGGTCGTGACCGAGGTGACGCCGGCGACCGCGTTCTGGGAAGCCGAGCCGGAGCACCAGGACTATCTGCAGAAGCGGCCGAACGGCTACACGTGCCACTTCGTGCGCCCGAACTGGAAGCTGCCCGCGCGCAGGGCCGAGCCTCAGGCCGCCACGCGCTGACCGCCCGGGGACGGACCTGGTGCAAGCCGACGTTCCCGAATGCGCGTACCGTGATGGATCGCACGCCGCTGCACGCGTGCGGTCCGCTGCGCGCGGTGCGCGACGAGCCGTTCACCACTACGATCGGAGAGACGAGTCATGTTGAGCCAAACGAGCATGTCGAGAAGGCGTTTGCTGCTGGGCCTCGCGAGCGCCACGCTGGCCGGTTGTGCGACGACCGGGGCATCGGTGTCTCCGGCGGAGCCCGAGCGTCTGGTGGGCGACGCACAGGGGGCGTTGAACAACTTCCTGCGCGATCCGGACCAGACGTGGATCCAGAACAACCTCGCACGTGCGCGCGGCGTCCTGATCGCGCCGCAGATCGTGCGGGCCGGCTTCATCTTCGGCGGCTCCGGCGGACGGGGCGTCCTGGTCGCGCGCGAAGGCCGCAACTGGAACGGGCCGGCCTTCTACGATCTCGCGACCGCCAGCGTCGGTTTCCAGGCGGGGGTCGACGTCTCGGAGGTGGTCATCGTGGTGATGACAGAGAAGGGCCTCAACTCGCTGCTGTCCAGCACCTTCAAGATCGGTGCCGACGCGAGCATCGCCGCCGGACCGGTCGGCGCCGGCGCACAGTCCACCATCACGGCCGACCTGGTGGCATTCAGCCGCGCGAAGGGGGTCTACGGCGGCGTGAACCTCGACGGTACCGTCGTCCGCTCGAACGTCGCGTGGAACGACGCGTACTACGGCGGCCGCAACGTCACGCCGCCGGACATCCTGATCCGGGCGAGCGCGAAGTCGTCCAAGTCGGCCGCGTTGCTCGCCGACGTCGCGCGCGCGACGCGTTGAGCCGTCGGCGCCAGGGCACCGCGATAAATGCGCGCTGCGTCCGCGGCGGCTGGCGCGCTAGAATTGCAACGTCGCGCACTTGCTGCGCTCAACGGAAGGAGGTGATCCAATGTCGAAAAACCTGAAGCCATCGGCGTCCGCCCAAGGGTCGACGGTCATGTCGGATCATCGCGATACGACGTCGGGCCCGATTCGGTGCTGATGGCGTCCGTCTGAGGACGGCAGGGACGGCCGGGTATCCAAAGGGACCTCCCGGCCGCGGCGATGTGCAGGATCAGCGCGTGCCGCACGGCACGCGCGATCGCCGCGATCTTCCCGCAGTTGCACCACCGCATCACCCGAAGCACCCCTGACGCCGATGCGCTCGTTCCCGTCGACGCGGCATCGCACTGTCCCGTGACCAGCTATCGCTCGGTTGCCGCGCCGCTCGACGAGCTTCACCCCCTCCCGGCCGCCCGGCGCCTCGCATTCGACCGCAGCGACTGGCTGCGGCTGGCGGGGCTCTACGGTGCGGTGGCGCTGCTCCACGTCTGCGGCTGGGGCGCGTACCTCTACTACGCGTCGAGCCATCCGGCACTGGTCGGCCTCGGCTTCGTCGCCTACCTGTTCGGCCTGCGCCACGCGTTCGACGCCGACCACATCGCCGCGGTCGACGACACGGTGCGTTACCTGCACCAGCAGGGACGGCGTCCGCTGGGGGTCGGCTTCTTCTTCTCGCTCGGGCACGCGACGGTCGTCTGCGTGCTCGCGCTCGCCATCGTGTTCGCGGCCTCGGCGATGAAGGATGCGCTGCCCGGCTTGCAACACGCCGGCAGCATCATCGGGCCGACCGTCTCGGGCACGTTCCTGTGGGTGATCGGTCTGCTCAACCTCCTGCTGCTGCTCGACCTGATCGACGTGTCGGGGCAGGCGCGCACGGGCAGGCATAGCCATGCGCACCTCGAGCAGCTGCTCGCCCAGCGCGGCCTGATGAACCGGCTGTTCGGCCGCCGCCTGCGCCGGTTGATCAACCACAGCTGGCAGATGTATCCGCTGGGGCTGCTGTTCGGCCTCGGCTTCGATACCGCGACCGAGGTGGGCATGCTGGCGATGACGGCCGGCGCGTCGGCCGGCGCGATGCCGGTGCTCGCCGTCATGTCGCTGCCGCTGCTGTTCGCTGCGGGCATGACGGCGATGGACACCACCGACGGCGTGCTCATGACGAAGGCCTACGACTGGGCCTTCGTCAATCCGCTGCGCAAGATCTTCTACAACGTGACGATCACGACCCTGTCCGTCGTCGTGGCGCTGGCGATCGGCACGGTGCAGCTGCTGCAGGTGCTGGTCGACGTGCTCCGTTTGCAGGGTGCCGTGGCGCAACGCATCGCGGCGCTGGACTTCGGCGTGCTGGGCTTCGTGATCGTCGGGCTCTTCGTCGTCGCCTGGGTGGCGTCGGTGGCGATCTGGAAGCTCGCGCGCGTCGAGGAGCGCTACGGCGCGCTCGCGCCGCCGCACGCGCACCTCCATGCGCACGGCGACGACCTTCGCCACACGCACCGGCACTTCCACGACTGAGCCCGCGCTACAGGCTCCCCTGCAGCGACAGGTACCAGCCGTTCTGCGCCGGCTTGTCGGCGACGTTGCCGAGCCAGGCGTAGCCGCCGACCACCGCGAGGTTGCGCGAGGGCCACCAGGCGACGAACAGGTCGGCGAAGCGGTCCTCGCGGAACGCGGTGAGGTTGTCGGGCTTTGCGCGGTACTCGCCGCCGACAGCCAGCGCGTCGGTGACGAACAGTGCCACCGAGCCCTCCGCCTTCACCCGGTAGCGGTCGTTCGCATCGCCGCCGAAGCCCAGCAGGCCGAGCTGGTTCGCGCGGGTCGCGCGCAACGTCAGGTCGACGAGCACGTTGCGGCCTTCCAACGCCGCAAGGTAGAGCTTGGTTGCGGAGACGTAGACATCGGTTCCGGAGGCGTCGCGCGCACCGAGGGCCTCCGGCACGCGCGTGAAGTCGCGGTTGATCTTGTGCTGCGCTCCGACCGCGACCTGTGGCCACCAGCGGTCCTGGTCGAACACCGCGTCGCCGACGACGCGTACCTTCGCACCGAACACGTCCATGCGGATCGACGCGCCCGGCACCGTGCTGCCGAGGTCGAAGCGCTGCGCCGCGTACGAGATCTCGACGCGATCCTTGATGCCGATGGCGGCGCCCACGCTGCGCAGGCGGAAGTCGTCCATCGGGACCGCGGTGACGAACGCCGTTGCGCCCACCTCGTCGCGCGTCCCGTAGCCCGCGATCAGCGACCATGCCACGAGGCCGCCGCCTGCCGCGCCCTCGAGCGTCGTGACGCCGCCCGTCGCGAGCAGACGCCCCTGGGCACCCGCGCCCACGCATGCGAGCAACACGCAGCCGGCAGCGACGGCGCGCACAAGACGGAGCTGGAGTCGATCGGCAAGCTGCTTTCCGTGCATCGTCGGCTTCGAAGGGACGGACGAGCGCATCGCGGTTGCAACGCTCGTGCCACCCCCCCCGGTCCCCGCGACCCGATGGCACGGCTCTTGCACGAGCGACGCACCGCATTTGCCGCGCACGCCATGCTGCCCACCGTCCTCGTGGTCCTCGTCGCCACCACGCTCGCCGTCGTCTCGCCGGCCGCGCGCGCCGCGTCGCTGTACGAGCGTCTCGGTGGCGAGGCCGTCGTCACGCGCGTCGTCGATCAGGCGATCGCGCGCGTCGCCGCGGACCCGCGGGTCAACCAATCGTTCGACAAGGTGAACCTGCGCCGGCTCGATGCCAGCATCGTCGTCCAGATCTGCGCGCTCGCGGGCGGCGACTGCCGCTACACGGGCGACGACATGAAGCGCGCGCATGCGGGGCTCGGGATCACCGAAGCCGAGTTCTATGCCCTCGTCGATGCGTTGCGCGACGCGCTCGACGAACAAGGCGTCGGGCAGCGCGAGAAGAACGAGCTCCTTCGACTACTCGCGCCGATGAAGCGGGACGTGGTGACGCGATGAGCGGCACGCCCGGGGCGCGCGTCGGCGCCCGGCTCGGCCTGGCGCTCGGATTCGCGGCCGTCGTCGGGACCGCCTCGGCGGCGACGCTCACGGTCGAGGTCGCCTCCGGTGACGGCACGCCGCTCGACGATGCGGTCGTGCACGTGTATCCCGCCGCCGGCAGGGCACCGACGCGGCCGGCCGCCGGCGCCGTCATCGACCAGGTGCGCAAGGAGTTCGTCCCGCTCGTCTCGGCGATCCAGGTCGGCACGGCGGTGCGCTTCCCCAACCGCGACAACCTGCGCCATCACGTCTATTCGTTCTCGCCGGCGAAGCGTTTCGAGATCCGGCTGTATTCGGGTGAGCCGTCGGAGCCCGTTGTGTTCGATCGCGCGGGGCTCGTGGTGCTCGGCTGCAACATCCACGACCACATGGTCGCGTACGTGATGGTCCTCGACACGCCGTGGTTCGGCGTGACCGAACGCGAGGGCCGCGTGCGCATCGGCGGCCTGCCGCCCGGCGACTACCAGCTGGCCGCCTGGCATCATCGCGCCGGCGACGAGTCCTCCACGGTCCGCCAGACGGTCACGGTCGGCGCCGACGTCGCGGCTGCCGTCCGCATCGCCGTCAAGCCAGCGCGCTGAGCATTCGACGGTTGCGCCGGGCCGCCCGGTGTTCGACCCCTGGCCGCCGGCTGCAGCGTGACGATGCCGCACCAGCGGACGTTCCGGGCCCTGCGCAGCGACTTCCTGGCGTACCTAGGCAGGACGGGGGCGCGACCGTACCGTCGTGTCGGACGAAGGCCGACGCGATGCGCCGCCCCGCGCCGAATCGTTTCGGACTTTCGTCTGATGGACGCCGGGCGGCCGGCGGACGACGATGCGACGTCCGTTTCATCCACGCGTCGTCGCTGCAATGGCCATCCTCCGCCGCTCGCTGTCCCGTCGCCTGCTCGGTGTCGCCGTGGTGGCCGTTGCGCTCGCGCTCGCGCCGTCCGCTGCGGTCGCGGCCAAGAAAACCGTCTGCACGGTCACCGTCAACTCGGCCGACGAAAAGGAGACGTTCCGCCGCTTCCTGCCGCCCGACCAGTACGAGTTCGTCGAGCTGGTCGAGCGTGGCCGTCCCGACTGGCTCGCGTCGGCCTGCCGGCAGGGCGTGCGCTGCGACGCGCTGATCATCTCCGGGCATCACGACAACGAGCAGGGCTTCTTCTCCGACCGGGTCGAGGCCGGCGAATACCTGAACGAAGGCGAGATGGAGCGCGTCGCGTGCAGCGACTCGTGCCCCGGCCTCTTTTCGCAACTGAAAGAGGTCTACCTGTTCGGCTGCAACACGCTCAACCCCGACCCCGCGCACGCGGCGTCCGGCGAGATTCCGCGCAGCCTCGTCCGTGCCGGGTATGCGCGGCCCGATGCCGAGCGCATCAGCCGCACGCTGGCCGTGCTGCACGCCGACAGCGGCCGCGACCGGATGCGGCGCATCTTCCGCGACGTGCCGGCGATCTACGGCTTCTCGTCGGTCGCGCCGCTCGGTCCCACGGCCGCCCAGCTGCTGCGCAGCCACTTCCAGGCGAACGGCGTGTCCGAGGTCGCCACCGGCCGCACCAGCACGCGGCTCCTCAACCGCTTCGCCGCCCATTCCATGGTTGCGGTGCGCGGCTACGGCGACACCGACCCGAACGCCGGGTATCGCCGCGACGTCTGCCAGTTCGCCGACGACCGTCTCGACACGGCCGCGCGTCTCGCGTTCGTGCACACGCTGCTCGACCGCGACGTCGCCGAGGCACGCTTCTTCCTCGACCGCATCGAGCACGCGGCGGCCGCGGTCACGCCCGAAGCCCGCAGCCAGCCGGCCGTCGCGGCCGCGCTCGACGCCATCGCCCGCGATGCCCCCGCGCGCGATCGCTTCCTCGCGGGGAAAG
>JADMIO011089346.1_pt1 | contig 39609 bp, 23 predicted proteins | sample 8958161 | NCBI WGS metagenome assembly JADMIO01 (sample SAMN16585339, study PRJNA669376) | soil metagenome | isolation source: Crop rotation soil | place: USA: Cullars Rotation, Alabama | collected 2011 | reverse complement strand
GCCGCGACTTCAAGTCACGTGAATTCCAAGCTTCGGATCCCACTGTGCTGGAAAGTTTCCTCCCGCAAGGCGTTGATCGCCCTGGCCAGGTCGCCCCTCGCGTGCAAGCAGTAGGCCAGTCGGAAGTGAGCCGTCGGCAGCCGAGGGTCGGAGCCGACCGCCTTGCGGAGTGCCGTCTCGGCGCCGGGCAGGTCGCCCCTCTCGCCGTTCCCACGATTGGACGTGGTCCGGACATCCGCCTTCTAACCGCTTGGTCGTGGGTTCGAGTCCCACCGGGCGCACTGCTCACAACCTCAATCGACCGAAGCGGTTAAGCGCATCCCCGGGCGGTCCGGGACGGCGGTCGTGAAGCTGCGGGTGAACAACCCTCACGCCGGGGGTGATACCCCCGCACAGCCGACTCCACACGGCCGCTGACGTCAGTTGAGGAGCACCTCCGTCCGGAACCCACGCCCAACTCGTGGCGCGGGCCGGTGCAGATCTGTTAGGCCTTCTCTGGCCTCCACACCCGAGCCCCGCCCGTCGAACCCACGGGGGTCTCACGAAGCCTGATAGTTATTATAAGGGTTCGTGAGACCCCTCGCTCGGCGCCTGAAGGAGGGGTCTCACGAACCCTTATAATAACCTAAAGCGTTCGTGAGACCCCCCTGCACTCCGAACTCAGCCCGAGCGGGGCCGCCTTCGGGACGGCTTCCCCGGACACCTGTCGGGGCTCGGGCGACGCGCGGGCCGTTGCCCGAACGGTTGTGGGGGCAGCCGTGAGGACTGACCCGGCCGTTCAGTCCTCGCGGCCCAGCGTCAGCAGCGCGGCGGCCGGTGCGGCCCACGTAGCCGCTGCAGCCACCGCCCCGGCCGTCAGCCCGAGCAGCACGGCCGATGCCACCGGCCCGGCCGCGAATCCGAGCAACCCGGCCGCCGCCCCGGTCGCCGCCGTCGTCAGAACGGCTGCCCGGGAGTGCACCGTCGAAGTCCCGATCGCCCGCATCACCGCCCATCCGATCGCTAGCCGGGTCACCACCGGGGCGGCCTTCCCCCCCGCCCACCGGCGCAGATGTCCGAGCGTTCCCTTCACTCGCGCCCACGGGCCCGGCTTCGGTGTGCCGGGCGGCGCCGGCGGTGCCACCGTCGGGCTCGTCGCGGGCGGCGTGGCAACCGCCGCCAACTCTCTGACCGCCTCCTTGACCGCCTCGGCCACGGCCGCCGTGACGGCGCCCTTCACGGCCGCAGCGAACGCCGGCCCGAGGGCGTCCTTGACGGCGCCGGCGACGGCCGCCGGGATCGTCTTCTCGAGCCCCTCGACCATCTGGTCGAGTCGGTCGATCGCGTCGTTCAGCTGCGGCCGCTTCGGCCGTAGTGTCGTAATCCCGTTCATCGCTGTTCCTCGGTTCGAGGTGTGTTCGGTGTGCGGCGACGGGCCGCGACCGCCCCGGCTGCCACCCGATCGGGGTGGTCACGGGCGCGGAAACACCCGACCCTGCGATTCCGGCTTGACGGACATGCGGGGTCGGGTGCGGGCCGTCACCGACGGTGTTCGGTCATCGTTCGCCGGTCACGTGCCGGCGGTCACATGCGGGTGTGGAAGGCGTGCCAACTCCGCTGGAAATCCCGCCGGTACTGCACCACCCGCGGCGGGCTGACGCCGAGCCGCTGGGCCAGGTCGGACGTCCGCTCGCCGGCCGCCAGGGCGTCCAGCACGGCCCGCGCCCGGCCGGCGAACGTCGCCCGCCAAGACGGGAAGTCGAGGCGGAAGGCGACCTGCCGGGGGACCGGCGTCCGCGTGTCCGCGGTCATCGCGTCGGACAGGTGCGCCGCGACCGCGTCGGGGTCCTCGAGGGGCTCGACCACCACCCCAGGGCGGGCGGCGCGGGACAGGACATCTACCGTCCGGTCGGCCCCGGCCAGCCGGCGGCCGGCCCGCACGGCCTGCGAGCACCGCAGAGCCAGCGTCGTGATGAAGCACTCGGGGTGCTTACCGCGGTCGGTCAATCGGAGGAACCACTTCCACGCGAGGGCGACGACCTCGGCCTGCAGGTCGTCCCGGGTGTCACGGCAGACGACGTGGCGGAGGGCGAACTTCGCGTGGGCGGCGATCCGCGGCAGGTGGGTCAGGAACGTGATCCGGGTGTCGGCGTCGGGCGTGTTGATGGCAGTCACGGCGGGCCCCTGGTACGGGCCGGGGGCGCCCCGGCCGGGCGGGGGACCGCACGGCGACCGATGTGGTTCTCAGACCGCTCCGGTCCCCGAAATGATGACAGGGGGACCGCGGGTGTTCAGACGGGGGCAGGTACGATCGGACAGGAGGGTGAAGCGGGGTGAAGATACCTCGGTCGCAAAGGAATAGCAACGAGAATCACCCGAGTTCAATCCCTTATTCGCCCAACCGAATGTGGGGGCAGAAAGCCGAAGTGGGATGTGTCATCAGAGCGGACATCCCATCGGTGCTGGTCTCCGTTCGGACCGAGGCGCCGCCCCCGCCGCGTTCCGCCACCGGGAGAGCGGGCGCACTTCGGCAAGGTCGTGGTGAAGCTGTGACGGCGTCGGTGCAGACAGGCGGGATTCGCGGTATCATCTCCCACGACCACGTTCACCCGCCGGAGCCGCCCGTGCCCGACGACCCGACCCGCACCCAACGACCGGAACCCGACCCGGCCCGAACCCACTCCGTCGCCGACCCGGTCCACACCACCCGGGGCGAGACCTCCGCCCCGACCAAGGACCGACCTCCGACGCCTGCCATCCGCTACGAGCTGGGTGAGGAGATCGCACGCGGCGGGATGGGGGTCGTGTACCGGGCCACCGACACGGTTCTCGGCCGGGAAGTCGCGCTGAAGGTGTTGCTCGACAAGTTCGACCCGGGGTCGGGGACCGCTTCCCGGTTCGCGGACGAGGCCCGCATCGCCGCCCAACTCCAGCACCCCGGCATCCCTCCGGTCCACGACCTCGGCACGCTGCCCGACGGCCGCCCGTTCCTGGCCATGAAGCTCATCAAGGGGGAGACCCTCGAGGCGTTGCTGAGAGCCCGGGCGGACCCGTCCGCCGACCGCGGGCGATTCGTGGCGGTGTTCGAGGCGGTCTGTCAGGCCCTCGCGTACGCCCACGCCCACAGCGTCGTCCACCGGGACCTGAAGCCGGCCAACGTGATGGTCGGCAACTACGGCGAAGTCCAGGTCATGGACTGGGGGCTGGCCAAGGTCCTGGCGGGACGGAAGCGTGACCGGCCGGAGGCGGACGCCGAGGAAACGTCCGCCGGTACCGCGGTCGTCAGCCTGCGGGAGTCGGACGGGTCGTTCACGCAGGCCGGGAGCGTGCTGGGCACGCCCGCATACATGCCTCCGGAACAGGCCGTCGGGGCGGTGAACAAGATCGACGCCCGGAGCGACGTGTTCGGGCTCGGGGCGGTGCTGGCCGTGATCCTCACCGGGAAGCCCCCGTTCGCGGCCGACTCGGCCGAGACGACGCGGGTGAAGGCCGCCCAAGGAGACGTGGAAGAGTGCTTTGCCCGGCTCGACGCCTGCGGCGCGGAGCCCGACCTGGTCGCACTCTGCAAGTGGTGCCTCAGTCCGAAGCCGGCCGACCGTCCGGCGGACGCGGGGGAGGTGGCGACGGCAGTCGCCGAGTTGCGGCAGGCGGCCGACGAGCGGGCCCGGCGGGCGGAGTTGGACCGTGTGAAGGCCGAAGGCGACAAGGCGGCGGCCGAACTCCGAACGGCCGAGCAGCGGAAGCGGCGGCGGGTGCAGGCCGCGCTGGGGATGACGTTCACAGCGTTGGTCGTCGTCAGCGGCCTGGGGTTGTGGTGGGCCGACCGGAAGCTGGGCGAGCGGCGGCGGGAGCGGGAAGTCACCGAAGCCCGCGCCGCGACCGAGGTGCGAAGCCTGCTCGATCAGGCGAGGCAGGCCCTGGCCCGGGATGAGATCCCCGCCGCCGACCTCGCCTTGGGGCAGGCCGTGGCCCGGCTCGGGGGCGACGGGCCGGAGGACCTGCGGGCGGAACTCGACCGTCTCCGGACCGACCGAGAATTGTTGGTCCGGCTCCGGGACATCGACGACCTGCGCTGGATCGACCCCGGGTCGGACGTGGCCCCGCCGGAGAACCCGAGCGGCCCGCGGTTCGCCGACGCGGCCCGCTGGTACGGGCTCGCCTTCACCCCCGACGCCCGCGCCGCCGCGGTCGAGCGGATCGGCGGATCGGCAATTCGGGAGCAACTGGTCGCGGCCCTCGACGCCTGGCTCGCGGTCGGGGCCGATGACCCGGCCGGGTTGGCCGCCGTCCTCGACGTCCTTGACCCCGACGACCTGCGCCGGGAGTACCGGGGGGCGATCGCGACCCGAGACTTCCGCAGGCTCCGCGAACTGATCCGCCGACCGGACGTCACTCGCCTCCCGCCGCGGTTCCTGGCCACGATCCTACCGCTGCGAAACCGCCAGTTGCCGCTGCCCGAAGTACTTCCCATTCTCGAAACGGCCTGGGCGGCAAGCCCCGGTGAATTCCGGTTCGCCTTCCAAGTCGCAAACCTGAGGCGAGACCGGATCGTCGGGAACGGGGATCAAACGATCGGGTACCTACGAGCCGCGGCCGCCGCCCGCCCGACGAACGTCACGGTGCTAACCCTGCTCGGCGCCATCCTGTGGCAGAACGGTCAGAATGCCGAGGCCGTCCAGATCCTCGAGCGGGCGACGGCACTGGACCCTTCGTACCCGGACGCCGGATATTACCTCGCCCGGAGCTACAACCAGAACCGGGAGTGGGGGAAGGCCGACGCCGCGCTCGCGGCGACGGCGGCCCGCGACCCGAAACCGGCCCGTGCCGAGTTCAACCGGGGCATGATCGCAAGCTCGCGCGGAGACCAGGAGCAGGCGATCGCCCGCTTCCGCCGCACGTCCGAACTGGACCCCGACTGGCCGGAGCCCTACTTGCGGCTCTCGCACATGCTCCAGAGTCGCGGGGATGTGGACGGGGCGATCGACTGCTACCGCAAGATCATCGCACTCCAGCCGAGTTGGATCGCCGCCTACCCGGCGCTGGCTCGGCTTCACGAATCCCGTGGTCAGACGGCGGCCGCGATCGCCACCTGCCTGGAGGGGCTCAAGGTCGATCCGACCTATCCCGGCCTGACCAGCACGCTCGGCAGACTCCTGGCCCGGACGGGCGACGCGGGCGGGGCGGTCGCCGCCTACCGGGAGGCCATCCAGGTCGAGCCGAATTCCGTCGCTCTCCGCTTCAACCTGGGGATCGCACTGGCCGGGCTGGGTGACGCGGACGGGGCAATCGCCGCCTACCGGGAAGCCATCCGCCTCGACCCCAAGTATTTCCCGGCCCACTCACAACTCGGCAACGCGCTCAAGGGGAAGGGTGACCTCAAGGGCGCAATCGCCGCCTACAGCGAGGCAATTCGACTCAATCCCAAGGATCAGGATGCCACCCGCCAACTCGCCATCAGTTACGCCTTGGCAGGCCAACCCAATCGAGGAGAACTGCTCGTCCGAGGACTCGTTGACGCGGACCGGAACCAGTACGGGGCGAACACCATCAACCTGTCCCACCGCCTCGCCCAGTTAGGCGAAGAGTTGGCGGCGCAGAACGCGTTCGTGATCGCCGTGCCGGTCCTGAGGGAGTGCCTGGCCATCCGCAGAAAACTGACCCCCAACTATTGGTGGACGTTCTACACGGAAGCCGTTCTCGGACTCGTGCTCGCCGAGTTGGGGGAATACGACGAGGCCGAGCCGCTCCTTCTGCACGGCTACAAGGAGTTCGTCAAAGTGCCACCACCCCCGGGCTGGGAGAAACGACTCCCCGGCCACCTCCGTGCGACCGCCGAGGCTTTGGCCCGGTTGTACAAGGATCGAGGCAAACCCGATGAAGCAAGGAAGTGGACTGCGGAGGCACACAGGTATCCCGCCACAGCCCCGCCGCCGCGGTTGAAGGGTTGACCGGAGTGGGCCGGGCGGGGTCGGGTGCGGGCACTACCCGGCGTCCCCGCTGTGATCTTCTTCAACTCCGCTTTCAGTTCGTCGGCCGGCGCGTTCGATGTTCCGCGGGCGGAGGCCGTTCCCCTCTCGGCGGTCGTCCGGCTTCGCGAACAGCCGCAGTTCGTGAGTCTCGCTCTCGGGCAACCGCCGCAACGCCCGGCTGTCCACCGGCCCACGAACCCGGACCGGGAAAGCCGTGGTGGCCCGGAAACCCACGACCCACGGCATCCTCGCCCGGGTGGCGACCGTGGCCGGCGAAAGCCCGCAGGAGTGGGACTCGTTCCGCGGGGCTGTAGTTGCCTCGCTCGCCCCCGTCGGGGTGCTGGAACTGGCGCTGGCCGAGCGGGCGGCGCTGCAACTCTGGCGGCTCCGTCGGCTCGCCCGGCACGAGGCCGAGACGATCACCGCCGCCGTCGAGGACGCCGGCCTGCCCCCGGCAGAAGCCGGGGCGTGTGCCGAGCTATTCTTGCCCCCGATGTCGTCCGGGGCGAGGAGCAACTCCAGATGGTTCAGCGCCACACCAGCCGAGCGTCGCGTTCGCGGAGACCCCGGAAAGCGAACGGCGCGGCCCGATCCCGCGGCTACTCCCAACGCCTGAGAATCTCCACCAGAGTCCCGTCGGCCTCCATCCCCCGGACGGCCTCACCGACGGCGGCGCGGAGCGCCCGCGCGTCGCGCCGCAGGGTGATGCCGAGTCGCTGGTCTGCCAGGGCGGGGTCGATCCCGTCCAGCGGATACGCCTGTAGCGCCGGCCCGAGGTCGCGGAGGTGGCGGCGGGCGATCCGGCCGTGTTCGAGGAGCACCCGCCGCTCGCCGGCGAGGACGGCGCGGAACGTGTCGGGCACCGTCTTCTGCGCGTTGATCCTCAGCCCCACACCCTCCCCCTTCAGCCGCTCGGCGGCACGTTCGGCGGCCGTGTCCTGCTGGACGACGAGTTCCTTCCCGTCGAGGTCCCCGCGGGAACGGATCGGGAGGTCGGGCCGGGCGACGAGAACGAACGGGTCCCGGGCGTACTCCACGAACGAGACCTGCTGCCCCCGCTCCTCGGTGATGCTGACGCAGGAGATGAGGACGTCCAGCTTCCGGTCGTCGAGTTGCCTCACCCACGCGGACCAGTCCCAGTACAACTCCACGGGCTCGGCCGCGACGCCGAGGCGGCCCGCGACGGCGTGGGCCACGTCCACGTCGATGCCCGCCAGTTTGCCGTCCTTCCAGGACGAGTACGGGGCGCCGTTCGGGTCCACGCCGACGACGAGCTTGCCGGACCGCCGCACCCGCTCCAGCGAATCGTCCCGCCCCGTGTGGACGACCAACCCCGTGGCGGCGACCGCGAGGAGTGCCGACAGGCCGGCGGGGATCGGGTTACGGCGGCACCGCCGCCAGAACCGCCCCACGGGGCCGGGCGGGCGGGCGTGGAGCGGCGGCTTGCGGGCGAGGTGACGCTCCAGGTCCCCCGCCAGCGCCGCGGCCGACGGGTAGCGGTCGGCCGGGGCCTTCTCCAGGCACTTCAGGCAGATCGCTTCGAGGTCCCGCGGCACGCCGCGGTTCAGGGACCGCGGCGCCGGCGGCGGCTCGTGTTCGATCTTCCGCAGCAGGGCGATCGTGGAGTCGGCCCTGAACGGGACGCGGCCGGTGAGGAGTTCGAACAGGATGACCCCGAGGGCGTACAGGTCGGCCGCCGGGCCGATGGCCCTGGCGTCCCCGCGGGCCTGCTCCGGGGCCATGTACGCCGGAGTGCCGAACACGCTGCCGCTGACCGTCGGCCCCGGCCCGGCGTCGGCCACCTTCGCCAGCCCGAAGTCGGCGATCTTGGGTTCCGCGTCCTCGGTCAACAGCACGTTGGGCGGCTTCAGGTCCCGGTGGACGATGCCGTGGGCGTGTGCCGCCGCGACCGCCGCGGCCAGCTTGCGGACCAACTCGGCGGCCGCGTCCGGGCTCGGTCGGCCGCCGCGGGCCAGGTGCCCGGCGAGGGTCCCGCCGCCGACGAACTCGAGCGCCAGGTACGGCAGCCCGTCGGCGTCGCCGTAGTCGTGGATCTGGACGACGTGCGGGTGCTGGAGGCGGGCGTTCGCCTCGGCTTCGTTGCGGAATCGGGTCAACCGGTCCGGCCCGGCGTGGGCGCCGCCCAGGACCATCTTCAGCGCGACGAGGCGGTTCAGCTTCAGGTGCCGGGCCTGGTAGACGACGCCCATCCCGCCGCGGCCGAGTTCCCCCAGGATCTCGTACCCGGGGACGGTCGGGGTCGGGCCGGCGGGGCAGGAATCGCGAGCGATGCGGCGGAGTTCCTGGAGGAGTTGCGGGCGGTCCCCCTCCGGGACGCGGGTCAGGTAGTCCTCCGCGGCCGGACGCCGCCCGGCCCGGCATTCGTCCTCGAAGGCGTCGCACACGTCGTCCACGCGGCGCAGGCGATCCGGGTCTTCGCCGTCCCAGGCGAGGGTCTCATTCACCCGGCACCTCCCGCTCCCAGACCGCGCGGATGAGCCGCAGTTTCCGCTCGACGCTGCCGACGGACCGGCCCAGCTTCGCGCCGATCTCCTCGTTCGTGTAGCCCTCCATCTTCCATACTGCCACGTTGCGCAGTTCGGCGCCGTCGAGTACCCCGAGGAGGTGCCGGCACTGCTCGGCGGCCTCGGCGGCGAACGCCGGGTCCGGCTCCCCGGCGATGAGCGCGGCGAGGTCCACGTCCGCGGCCGCCCTCCCGCCGCCCCGCTTGGCCGCGGCCTCGCGCTTCGCCGCGTTCGCCGACTTGCGGGCGGTGATGACCACCAGGAGTTGCCACAGGTCGTCGCGGTCGAGGAGCCGGGGGAAGCGGCCGCCCTCGGCGGCCCGGCAGAAGCTGTCGAACGCGCTGAGTGCGACGTCCTCCTCGTCGGCCGCCCGCCGCGGGGCGCCGCCGAGCTTCTTCCGGGCGAGCCCGACAAGCCGGGCGAAGTACCGCTCCCAGAGTTCCTGCACCGCGGCCGCGTCGCCGCGCTGGAGCGTTCCGAGCCACCGCGTGACGGACCCTTCGGCGGACATGGGCGGCGACCTTCGAGGGGGGGTGGGGAACGCGCACAGTATAAGCCCGCCGCGGCGGCGCCACAACGAACCACGGCGGCCGCGCGGGGCTGTTCACAGGTTGCGTTCGCGGCGCCGGGGGATGCGAGTGGATAGCTTCCCGAAAGTAGACGTCCGAAGGCCGCCAAAGGACGCCAATTTGGGGTCAAAGGCCGCCAAAGGGCGCCAGTTGGCGTACTTTGACCGACCCCTGCAAATCCCTGGAGATTGTCGGAGTCCGCCAAAGAACGCCACAAACTGTCACCCCCACCGATTAAGTATACAAAAGTACACAATAGGAGATGAAGAAAGTCATACTGTTTGACTTTTGAGAAACCTGGGCCGAGGAAAACCTGCCGCGTAGCGCGGGGTTCCGGCGCGACTTGTTGAGTACCCGGGTAGAGGTGCTTCTCACCCCCGACCGGAGACTCCCATGCCCAGCAGCGCGTTCCTCGCCCCCGTGGCGGACAGCCGGTGCGTCCGCCGCATCGCCGACGCCGTGCAGCGGCGGGCCGCCCGCCGCCGCGTCGCCGCCCTCGACGTCCTGAACGTCGAACAGGTCCAGACCGAGACGCTCCTGCGGCTCGTCCGCACGGCCCGCGACACGAAGTTCGGCCGCGACCACGACTTCGCCGGCATCCGCAGTGTGGCCGACTACCAGGCCCGCGTACGCCCGAGGGACTACGAGGGGTTCTGGAACAGCTACTGGAAGCCGTCGTTCCCCGGGCTGGAGAACGCAACGTGGCCGGGGCGCACCCCGTACTACGCGCTGTCGAGCGGCACCACCAGCGGGGCCACGAAGTACATCCCGGTCACGCCCGAGATGGTCAAGTCGAACAAGAAGGCGGCGTTCACCACGCTCGCCCTGTTCCGCGACGCGTACCCGGCTGACAGGCTGCTGACCGGCAAGTTCCTGTTCCTCGGCGGCAGTACGGATCTGCGCCCGCAGGCCGACGGCAGCCTCGCCGGCGACGTCAGCGGGATCGCGGCCCGCGAGACGCCGGGGGTGATGCGCCCCTACCTGTTCCCGCCGCCGGAGGTCGCCCTGCTCGGCGACTGGGAGCAGAAGCTGGACCGCATCGCCGAACTCGGCGCGAGGGAGCGGGTCACGGCGGTCAGCGGCATCCCGGCGTGGGTGTACACGCTGTTCAACCGGGTGAAGGCGGTGACCGGCAAGAAGACCGTGGCCGACGTGTGGCCGGACCTGCGGCTGGTGATCCACGGCGGGACCGCGTTCGGCCCGTACCGGGACCTGTTCCGCGACGAGATCGCGAGCGACCGGGTGAAGTTCTGCGAAGTCTACCCGTCGTCGGAAGGGTTCGTGGCGGCCGAGGACCCGCGGCACGGGCTACTGCGGGTGGTGCCCGACCACGGCATCTTCTTCGAGTTCATCCCGGTGGCGGAACTGGGGAAGGAGCGCCCGACGCGGCACACGCTGGCGACGGCCGAGACGGGGGTGCAGTACGCCGTCGTGCTGACGACGTGCGCCGGGCTGTGGTCGTACCTGGGCGGGGACACTGTGTGCTTCGAGCGGAAGGACCCGCCGCTGATCCGGTTCACGGGGCGGACGAAGTACTTCCTGTCGGCGTTCGGCGAGCACCTGATCAGCGAGGAGGTGGAGAAGGCGGTGGCTCATGCGGCGTCGGCGTGCGGGGCGAATGCACTCGACTTCCACGTCGGCCCGGTGTTCCCGGCCGACCCGCGGAAGCCCGGCCACCACTTGTACCTCGTGGAGTTCGCGGGGGCGGCGCCGGACCGGGCGACGTTCGCGGCGGCGATCGACGAAGTGTTGTGCCGCGACAACGAGGACTACGCGGTCCACCGGGCCGGCGACCTGACGATGCTGCGGCCGGAGGTGCGGGTCGTGAGGCGCGGCGGGTTCGGGGCGTGGATGGCGGCCCGCGGGAAGGCCGGCGGGCAGAACAAGGTGCCGCGGATGGACAACGCCGGGGCGACGACACGCGACCTGGCCGCGTGGTTGGCAAACGGCTGGTTCGACTGATCGGCGGGTCGGTGTGATCTGATTCTCGCCGGCCGGTCCGCGCCGCGAGGATCGCGGCCCGCACCCGTGCCGGTTTCCCCGACGCGATTCGCGGAGCGGCCCGGCCGGGTACGGGTGCGAGGTACGAGCCGGGCCGGAGGCGGTCGGTCGGGCGAGCCGTGTAGAGGTGCCAGGGTGGTGCGGGACGGGCGGCACCGCAGTGGCGGTGCCCACAGACCGCTTGCCCGGGGTCGTGGAACCGTGGACAATCCACCCGCCCGCGGTGGGCGCGGGATCGAACGACCGGGGCGACCGGTGCGTCACGTCGGCCGGGTGAACCTGACACAGACCTGTGCGACGCGGCCCGAGCGGGGTCGGTCGCCCGCCGCGCAGACTGCGTCGCGTCGATCCCCCTTCGTTCGCCCGCGGAGGGCGCATTCGGGAGGTCCCGTGGAATCGACCTCAAGCCAGCGGTGGGCCAGATGGGTCGCCGAGCACTCCGGCGGGATGTGGCCGTCGTGGATGCTGGGCGGGATCGCGGCGATGCAACTGGCCCTGGCCCTCTTCCTGGCCGGGCGGGGCCGGGCCGAGGCGTGGGTGTGGGGCCTGCTGGCCCTGATGTCCGCCCTCATCGCCCTGGTGTGGTTCGAGCGGCGAGGTTTCCGCCAACTCCTGGACGCCAAGGACGCGGAGATCGAGCGGCTCCGGCGTTGTGTCAACCAGGCCGGACCGCTCCCACGGCCGACCGACTTGAATCAGAACGGAGACCCGCATCACCCGGTACACGACGGTGGAAGGGGTACTGGAGGACTCGCCGCGCTTCCGGTTGGCCGAGGCGACGCTGGAACTGGCCCGCGTCCAGTACGCGGTCGATGCGGCGAAGCGGACGGGCACGCCGCTGGCGGCCGAGCGGGGCGGTGCGGACGCTCGCTCCGGTCTACAAGCCGCGTTGCAGGTGCTGACCGGCGGGAAGGCCCTGCCTCCGATGGCGCCGGTCCTGCACCAACTGAAGGCGTTCGCCCTTCGCGTGGAACTGGCCGACAGCGCCCCCGACCCGCAGGCGGCGGTGCCGGACATGGAACGGCTGCTGGGAGAACTCGATCCGATCCTGAAGGAGTCCCCGCGGCGGATCGAATTCCGGCACCTCCAGTTCGCCGCCCAGCAGTTCGTCGCCCGGAACCCGAAACCGGGCGACACGAATGAGGTGATTCTGGCCCGGCTGTCCGCGGCGGAGTTGACGGCCATCACCCTGACGCAGGCCGACCACGGGTTGGACCACCTCGGGCTCCGTGACGACGCCGAACTCGCGCTGGCGGAGGCCCGCTGCGACATCGCGGAGCGCGAACTCGTCCACTACCAGCCCGGGGCGAAGCAGCGGTTCGAGATGGCCCTCAAGACGCTGGGCGAACTCGCTGCCCGGGACCGACTTCAACCCGACACCCGCCTCCGCGCCTTCCGCCTCTGCACCCACCTGGCCGAGGCGACCGCCCTGGACCGGCTGACGCGATCGGTGACCGAGCGCTCTTACGAGACCGCCCTGAAGCTCCTCGCCCCGCTCCGCGCCGCCGCGGACGACACCGCCCTCGCCTCCGTCGAGTTGATGCTGAACCTCGGCTGGGCCGGGGCGCGATTCGGGCAGGAACTCCCCCTGGGTACCCCGGCGGAGAGCGCTCGCATGTTGCTCGCGAGGTTGAAGGCGGCCGGCCCGGACGACGAGTTCCTCGCCATCGCCGACCTGATGCTGGCGTGCCTGGACGCGGGGGATTGTGCCCGGAATAAGCGGGACTGGAGCGCGGCGGCCGAGCACGTCCGGTACGCCATCCGCCGCCTCGAAGCCGCCGAACGGCTCCACGTGTCGCCCGCCTTCGCGGACTGCCAGCGGATGAACCTGGGCGTTCTGCTGGCGACGATCAAGGGCAGCCAGGCGGAGGCGGCGTTGAAGGCCCGCCCGCCAGACACGGCCGCCGCGCGGGCGTTGATCGAGGAGGCCGTCCGCCTGACCCGCACCCACCTGGCGGCGACAGTCCGGCACGACCCGGTGTTATCGGCGGCGCTGAAGCCGCTGGAGGAGACGACCCGCGACCGGGGCGAGCGGTTGCTCCGGGCGTTGGACAAACTGACGAAGGATCTCGCCGAGAAAGAGTGACTTGCGCCTTATCCGTTCGGTCACCGCCACGACTCGCGAGGGCGGTGGGTGTCTTCCCCCGGACTGGCGGAATTGCGCGCGGGTTCCCTGCCGGGTCGGCCACTTATACTGGCGGCGGGACGGGAGGGACCGACATGCCGGGGATTCGGTTGGCCGCGCTGGTACGCCAACTGCGTCGGGACGCCGCGCCCGACTCGGGCGGGTGTCCCGACGCGGACCTCCTCGCCCGCTTCGCCACCACCCGCGACGAGGCGGCCTTCGAGTTGCTCGTGTGGCGGCACGGGGCGATGGTGCTGGCCGCGTGCCGGCGGGTGCTGGGACACACCGAGGACGCCGAGGACGCGTTCCAGGCGGCCTTCCTGGTGCTCTCCCGCAAAGCCGCATCGGTCCGCCGCGGCACCGCCGTCCCGGCCTGGCTGCACCGCGTCGCGGTCCGCATCGCCCGGCGTGCGGCCGGCAAGCGCAAGCCGACCACGAGTCTCCTCGCGGAGCCAGTCGCGCCGGCGTCGCCCGACGCCGCAGAACGGGACGAGCTCCGCGGGCTGCTCGACGCCGAGATCGACCGCCTCTCGGACCCGCTCCGGCGGGCGTTCGTGCTGTGCTACCTCGAAGGGCTGTCGAACGCGGAGGCGGCCCGGCTTCTCGGGTGCCCGGTGGGGACGGTCGAGTCCCGCCTCACCGCCGCCCGCCGCAGACTTCGGGACCGCCTGGCGCGTGGTCGCGTCGCGGTCCAGGCCGGCGTTCTCGCGCTGCTGGCGTGCCACCCCGGACTGGCGGCGGGCGCGGTGGCGACGGTGACGCGGGCCGGTGTGACGGCGGCGGCCCGTGGGTTGTCGGCCGCAACCGGAATCGTACGCGAGCCGGCCGTGAGGCTGGCCGAGGGGGTACTTGCCGTGACGAAGACGCGATATTGGGTGGCGGTGGTTCTGGGCGTGTCGCTGGTCGGCCTGGCCGCCGGCGTGGGGTGGGCGAGCCTTCCCGGCGACGTACCCGCCCGGCCGGAACCGGTGGCAGAGGCACCGGAGGAGACGCCTCAGCCGACCCCCGGAGGCGAAACGGCGAAGCCCGGCGAGTGGCCGCTCGCGACGCAAGTGCGGGGCTGCAGCGGGCTACTCACCGGCGTCTCGCCCGACGGGAAGTCGATCATCCTGCTGGAGAACAAGGGAGTCTACTGGCTACCGGTCGCCGGCAAATCGGCGAGATCTTCCGTCCAGTCGGAGAACCCGATCTCGGCGGTGGCGGTGTCGCCCGACGGAAAGTACGTCGCCACGGCCGAAGGCGCGAACGGGGTGAAGCTCCGCGACGCCGCCACCGGCAACGTCGTCGAGGCACTCTGGCCGGCCGGCGAGTTGCCCGCCACGCAGGTCGCGTTCTCGCCCGACAGCACCAAGCTGATCGCGTTGTGCACGCGTTCAGACTTCCCGGTCCGGAAGAAAGGGGAAGGTCCGCTGGGGCTGGGTCAGCCCAAGGGGGTTCCGTTCAGCAGAGAAGGAAAGACCACACAACTCACCCGCGTGTCGGTGTGGGACGTGCCCACGCGGAAGGAACTCGGCCACCCCGTCGCGACCGACACGGCCAACATCTCGTCCCTGCCATACTACACGCTCGCGGGGAACGGACGGTACGTCCTCAAGACGGAGGCCGTGTACGAGGCCGACGCGGACGGTCGGGAGACGCTCAAGGGGCGGCGGTTCACCGTCACCGACGCGGTGTCCGGGGTGGCCGCGAAGCCGGTCGAGGTTCTCGGCGAGAAGCTCGGACAGGTACGCTCCAGCCCGCTCTCGCCCGACGGGAAGACGCTCGTCCTGCTGGACCCGGAGAAGAACGAGTTGCGGTTCCTCGACACCACCACCGGGAAGGATCGGTTCGGCGTCCCGGCGTTCCGCCGGCCGGTGAGAGCGGTCGTGTTCTCGCCCGACGGGAAGCTCGTGGCCGCCGCCACGGGCCTGTCCGGCGCCGGACGCCCCGACACCATCGCGGCCCCGTCCGAGGTCGTCGTCTGGGACGCCGCGACGGGGAAGGAACTCGCCCGCCTGACCGACAAGGAGAGCATCCGCGACTACCAAGCCCTCGCGTTCAGCCCGAACGGCTCGTTCCTCGTCGCCCAGACGGGAACAGACCTACACTCGCTCACGATCTGGGGGCACCTGCCGCCGCGCGACCCCGAGCCCGTCAAGCCGGCGGCGAAGGCCGCGGGGGTCGCCGACGCCCCGCCGCGGTTCCAGGCGCTGATCCGGGACCTGGCCGGCGAGGGCGTGACGGACGCCCGGCGGGTCGAGTCGGTGTTCCTCGCGGCTCTCGGGCGGTTCCCCACGGACGTGGAAGCCCGCACGCTCGCGGCCCAACTCGCGAAGCGCGACGACAAGTCCGCCGCACTCCGGGACCTGCTCGGCACCCTCGTCGAGACGGCCGAGTTCAAGGCACACGCCGAGGAGTTGGGCCGACTGTCGAAGTGACGCCTCCCGCGGGGCGATCGCGTCGCGCGGCGCGTGCCGGAACGGGGCGGTCGCCACCTGCCGGTTCATGTCCGGAGGCGGATTACTCCTTCGCCCCGGCCCGCGTGAGGGCGTTGAACAGGAACTTGAACGTGCCGTGCGGCTGGCCGCGGAACAGGATATGGGGGCCGCACAGCACGAGCTTCCCCTTTCCGACGTCCGCCTCGGCGACGCCGCCGTCGAGCGACTCCTGACCCCACGCCCACCCGCTCCGCAGCGTCGTCTTCCCGTCGTACCACGCCACGCGCTTCAACCCCTTCGCGTCGTCCGCCGGGAGCTTGAACACCGGACTCGCCAGGAACATCACGTCCACCCGCTCGTCCACCCCCCACGCGAGCGGGCTCGTCGGCTCCACACGGGCGCGCATCAGCGAACCCGGCACGTAGAACTTGTCGCGCCCCAGCGGCTTCTCCTTGCCGTCCATGTCTTTCGACACGAGGTGATCGCCGAGCGGCAGCCCGAGGTGCGCGGCCAGGTTCGTCGAGGTGCCGATCGTCACGATCGTGCCGCCTTCCTTCAGGAACTCCTTCAGGTGCGGGATGGTGATGTCGGCCGTCACGTTCCCCGGCATCCCCTTGAACTCCTCCGGGATGTCGGTTCGGTCCGGCCCCTTCGGACGGAACCCGCCGGCACCCCCGCGGCCCGGGATCGCCCCGTCCACGAACACGATCACGTCGAACGACTCGCGCAGCCCGCCGCGGTAGAGTTGGGGCGGATACACGACCTGGAACGGGAACTCGAACCGCTCCAGCACCGTCCGCGTCCACCCGGCCGGCATCGACCCGCCGTACCGGTCCCACAGCGCGACCCGCACCGGCTTCAGCACGACAGCCTCGTCCGTCGGGGCGTCGGTGCCCGCGGGCGGCGTGCCGAACCCTCGGCAGGCTTCCGCACGCGCGGCCGGGTCGTTGCTGTCTGCGTCACGACGAACGTGTCGGCAGGACGTGGAACGTGTCGGCTGGACGTAGCCCAGCGGGTCGCGAAAGAACCTCTCGAAGGTGCCCGCCGGTCGCTCATTCCCATCCCCGTCACTCCCGGTGGCCGAAGGTCAGCAGGGCTGCGGCTGGGGCGGCCCACGCGGCGGCCGCGGCCACCGCCCCGGCCGTCAGACCGAGCAGCACGGCCGACGCCACCGGCCCGGCCGCGAACCCCAGCAGCCCGGTCGCCGCGCCGGTCACAGCCGTTACCGCCGCGGCCGTGCGAGAGTGAGCCGTCGAGGTCCCGATCGACCGCATCACGGCCCACCCGATCGCCAGCCGGGCGACCACCGGGGCGGCCTTCCTCTTCGCCCACCGGCGCAGACACAAGAGCGCCGCATTGACCCGCACCCACGGGCCCGGCCTCGGCGGGGCTGGCGGCGCCGGCGTGGGCACCGCCGGGGTCGTCGCGGGTGGCGGGGCAACCGCCGCCAACTCTCTGACCGCCTCCTTGACCGCCTCGGCCACGGCCGCCGTGACGGCGCCCTTCACGGCCGCAGCGAACGCCGGCCCGAGGGCGTCCTTGACGGCGCCGGCGACGGCCGCCGGGATCGTCTTCTCGAGCCCCTCGACCATCTGGTCGAGTCGGTCGATCGCGTCGTTCAGCTGCGGCCGCTTCGGCCGTAGTGTCGTAATCCCGTTCATCGCTGTTCCTCGGTTCGAGGTGTGTTCGGTGTGCGGCGACGGGCCGCGACCGCCCCGGCTGCCACCCGATCGGGGTGGTCACGGGCGCGGAAACACCCGACCCTGCGATTCCGGCTTGACGGACATGCGGGGTCGGGTGCGGGCCGTCACCGACGGTGTTCGGTCATCGTTCGCCGGTCACGTGCCGGCGGTCACATGCGGGTGTGGAAGGCGTGCCAACTCCGCTGGAAATCCCGCCGGTACTGCACCACCCGCGGCGGGCTGACGCCGAGCCGCTGGGCCAGGTCGGACGTCCGCTCGCCGGCCGCCAGGGCGTCCAGCACGGCCCGCGCCCGGCCGGCGAACGTCGCCCGCCAAGACGGGAAGTCGAGGCGGAAGGCGACCTGCCGGGGGACCGGCGTCCGCGTGTCCGCGGTCATCGCGTCGGACAGGTGCGCCGCGACCGCGTCGGGGTCCTCGAGGGGCTCGACCACCACCCCAGGGCGGGCGGCGCGGGACAGGACATCTACCGTCCGGTCGGCCCCGGCCAGCCGGCGGCCGGCCCGCACGGCCTGCGAGCACCGCAGAGCCAGCGTCGTGACGAAGCACTCGGGGTGCCGGCCGAGGGCCGACAGACGGCGGAACCACTTCCAGGCAAGGGCGACGATCTCGGCCTGCAGGTCGTCCCGGGTATCGCGGCAGACGACGTGGCGGAGGGCGAACTTCGCGTGGGCGTGGATCCGCGGCAGGTGGCGCAGGAATGTCGTCCGGACGTCGGGCGTGTCGGTGGTGGTCACGGCGGAGCCTCGTGCGGGCCGGAGACGCCCCGGCTGGGCGGGGGACCGCGCGAGTGACCGATGCGGTCCATCGACCGCTCCGGTCCCCGAGATGATGACAGGGGAACCGCGGGTGTTCAGACGGGGGCGGGTACGGTCGGACAGGACGCGGCGGTAGACGCCGCCCCCGTACCACGCGACGAGGGTGGTGAGGGCGTCGCCGTCGGAGGCCGTGCGGTACCGCGCCCACAGGGCCTCGGCCCGCTCGGGGCACGGGGCGCACGCCGCCCGGAGGATGTCTTCGAGCGAGTGGCTCATCGGACGACCGATGGTGTTGCGGCCCGAGATCAAGATGCCGCCGCGGGCGAGGTTGCCGCACGAAACCGGAAAAAGCGAGAACAAAGCCTGACCGCGCTGCCGCCCGGCGTCGCGGGCGCGAGTGGATCGAGAGGGTACACCGAGAACGCGGCCGCCGATCTCGCGTCCCAGAAGGGCGTGAAGACACTCGGGGAATCCGGTTCTGTTCCCCCGTGCGGGTCCTCGCGACCTGCTTCGCTCCCGTCGAGTTGCGGTGCGGTCCGGAAACCCCTCGGCCGTGGAGAAGTGTCGACCAAGTGCCGATTCCTCCAGCGACACTTCTCGTCGCCGCAAGGGACCGACACCAAACATGTTCGCGAGCTGGAGCCGAGAAGTGTCGAGTGTCGAACGCTTGGTGTGTGGGTCGACCAGGTCAGGTGCCGCGGGCGAAACAACGTCAGCACGCTCGACACTCGACACTTCCACCACACGCCGGCGGAAAATCATGATCGGGAACAACTTGTGCCGACGAGAAGTGTCGAGGTGGAGGTCGACACCAGGTCGACACTTTGGTGAGATGACTCCACACCGCGCCTGTCGCAGACTCGGCAGTTGACGGCTGACACCCCCGCCGCCAACCAGAACTCACGCCCGAGGGTTCAGCGTTCCGCGTCTCCTGGATGCAACCCGCCCTCAATCTTCTGGACCGCCATCCTGGGGCGTCCATCTGCCGGCTATCGTCGACACCCATCCGAGACGAAGTTGGCGGAACTCCGTCGTCTGCGTTCATCCTCACAGCCCGGCTCAGCGTCGCAGCAGTGTCGCACCTGTTGCGACGCTGCGAATCGGTCGCAACTTCATACCTAAAAAGTAGAACGGACGAGAGAGATGGCCAGCGTCGAACGTCACAGTCCTGGGCACTGGGCAATTCCAACCGACCTCTGGACTCTCGACTGCGTCACCACGTGCGACGTTCGACGCTGACCCCCGCCGAAATCCGTAACCGTTGCGAGGGAAGCGGTTGTGGCAGATTCACAGCGTCGCACGTGGTGCGACACTGCTGCGACGCTGACATTGTCCCGCCCCGGCCTCGGTAGGTTCACGAGTTCATGCGGATCTCCTTCACCATCCGGTGAGGTCTCGTGAACGAGACGCCCGGTCGCCCCGGCAGTCACGCACCCGGTTCCCGAGGGCGTTCAGTCGAGCGTGGAGAGTTTGGCCCCCACCACCCGGCACACTTCCGACAGCAGGTCCACACGTGCTGTTCCCAGCATCTGGGCGAGCGACTTCGCCGGGCTACTCGCGTACGGCTTCAGCAGCGCGTCGGCCGCCCGGAACACGTCCGACGCGGTGGCGGCGGCGTCCCTCGCGAACCGGAGCACGGCGTCCTGCATCACCCGGCCCGCCGCGTCGGACCCCGCCGCAGCCGTGGCCGCCAACTCCGACGACGCCCACCGGGCCGCGTCCGCACTCAGGTCGCCCAGCCAGTCCAGCAGGCCCGACGTGGCCACGTTGATCCCAACCTGCATCCAGTCGAAGTCCCGGCCGGTGACCAGGCACGCGAACGCCTCCGACGCGACCGGCGCGGCGACCTTCCCGACGTACGGGATCTCGGACACGACGGCCTCGATCACGTACTGGGCCCCGACCCGCAGGAGGTCGTCCCACACACCCAGGTCGTCCAGGTCGTACCGGGTCCCGGTGTCGGCGAACAGCCACTCCTGGCCCTGGCGGGTCCCGAGGTCGACGGTGACCGCCTCCCCGCCCCGCAGGAACCGGTTGCCGTCCTCGTGCGCCCAGTCCCCGCCGAGGACCGCGTACACGTCGTTCCCGTACCCGCCGTCGAGCCAGTCGGAGCCGGTCGGCCCGGCGTCCAGGTAGTCGTCCCCGGCGTCGCCGAGGACCGCGTCGGTGCCGTCCTCCCCCAACAGGATGTCGTTCCCGTCGCCGCCGGAGAGTTGGTCGGTGCCGGCCCCGCCGACGAGGACGTCGTCACCGGCCCCGCCGACGAGGACGTCGTCGCCGGGGCCGCCGGTGACGACCGCCGCGACCTTCACCCCGGGCACCACGGTGACCCCGAGGAGTGTGAAGGCGTCACCCTGCTTCAGGGACACGTCGTCGTTCCCCCCGCCCGCTGAGACCTCGATGTGGTCCAGAGACGCGGCCGACACGGAACTCAGCACGGTCGTGCCGTTCACGGCGACCGAGACCGCGTCGCCGTACTGGGCCAGCCGGATCACGTCGTCCCGGTCGGTCCCGTACACCCGCAGCACCCCGTCGGTCACCGCCGCCAGCGGGACGGTGACGAGCGCCCGCCCGTCGGCGGCCAGCGAGAACCCGCCGACGTTCACCTCGAGCGTGTCGAACCCGCCGTTCCCGTACGCCTGCTGTGAGCGGGAGAGCAGGCCGGAGCGGTCGAGGAACACCACCCGGTTCTGAGAGTCGAACGCGAAGTCGGCCTTGTTGTCCCACTGCGGGTCGGACCCGTCGATGAGCACCCCGCCGGCCGCCGTGAGAGCCCAGACGCGGTCCCTCGGGTCGATCTGGTACTTCACCACCCCGGTCCCCACCGGCTGGGACGGCTGGGTCCCGGTCCCGTACGCCTCCGCCGTCCGGTTCAGCCGCCCGTCGAGGGTCAGGGAGACGACGCGGTTCTGCGAGTCGAACGCGAAGTCCGCCTTCCCCGTCCACTTCCGCGACCCGTCCACCCACACCTCGCCGTTCGACTGCAGCGCCCACACCGACCCGCTCGCCGCGACCTGGTACTTGATCACCCCCGTCCCGAGTTGGTCGAAGCCGTTGTTCCCGTACGCCGACCGGGACCGGCCCAGCCACCCGCCGCGGTCGAGGAAGACGAGGCGGTTCTGGGCGTCGAAGGCGAAGTCGGCCTTGTCGTCCCACTGCGGGCCGGACCCGTCGATGGTGATCCCGCCCGCGGACGTCAGCGCCCACACCCGGTCCTTCGGGTCGATCTGGTACTTGGTGACCCCGTCCCCGAGCGGGCCGAACCCGCCGTTCCCGTACGCCGACAGGGACCGGGACAGGTGGCCGCCGGTGCCCAGGAACACCACCCGGTTCTGAGAGTCGAACGCGAAGTCGGCCTTGTCGTCCCACCCGTGCTGACCGTTCACGAACACCTGCCCGTCGGCCTGCAGGGCCCACACCGCGCCGTTCGCCGCCACCCGGAACTTGACCACCCCGCGCCCCATCACCTGCGACGGCTGGGTCCCGCCGCCGTAGGCCTCCGCCGTCCGGTGCAGGTCCCCGTCGAGGTCGAGGGTGACGACGCGGCTCTGGGCGTCGAACGCGAGGTCCGCCTTCCCCGTCCACTTCCTCGCCCCGTTCGTCCAGACCTCGCCGCTGTACGTCAGCGACCACACCGACCCGCTCGCCGCGACGACCGACTTCTTGATGTTCGCCCCCGCGGCGAACTCGACCCGGTCGGCGGTCCCGTACCCCGCCACGGACACCGGGTTCGTCTTGTCGACCAGGAACCGGTCGGCCCCGGTGCCGCCATCGAGTTGGAGCGGGGTCAGGACCCCGCGGACGTCGATCACGTCGTCCCCGCCGAGCGCCCGGACGTCGATGCGACTCACGCCGGCGACCGAGAACGTCGGGGAGACACCCGTCACGCTGATCTGCCCGTTCGTGCTCCGGACGGCGATCGCCTCGGCCGCGTCCGTTCCGGTGACCGTCAGCACCCCGCCCGCGAGGGCCGCCGTGGTCAACACTTCACGCGCCTCCAGTGCCTCGACCCTCAGGGTCTGCCGAGGCCGCCGGATCGTCTCGTTCGCCCGCCGCCCACCGAAGTTCCGGAGCCAGTTGATCGTCATCGTCGTCTCCCGTTTGAGTCCGGCCCGAGGACCGGTGCGAATCCCCACACCGGGCGAATGGGATCCGCCGCCGGGCAGCCGACACCCCGACCGAACTTTTTCCGGCGCGCGACCCGCGGAGTCGTTGCGTGGGTCGGGGCGGCGGGGTAACCTCGGTCCGGGAAACCCACCGGGGAGATGCCGTGTCGCCACACGATTCGTTCACCGCGCTGCGGGTCGGCCTGCTGGCCGGGGACCCGGACGCGGCCGCCGACCTGTTCGCCCGGTACGCCGACCGGGTCACGGCCGTCGCCCGATCCCGGCTGAGCCGGCGGTTCCGGCCGAAGGTGGACCCGGAGGACGTGGCCCAGTCGGCGTTCCGCAGCTTCTTCCAGGGGTGCGCCGCCGGCCGGTACGAGTTCGCCGACGCCGGCGGTCTGTGGGGGTTGCTGGCCCTCATCACCCTGCGGAAGTGCTGCCGCCAGGCCGACCGGCTCGGGGCCGCCGCACGCGACCCGGCCCGGGAAGTCGCCCCGGCCGGCGGGAGGGACGACTCGGCGGCGGACTTTCCGCTGCTGTCCCGTGAGCCGCCCCCGGAGGCCGCCACCGACCTGGCCGACACGGTGGAGGCGGTCGCCGCCCGGCTCGGGTCGCCGCTGAAGCGGCAGGTGTTCGAGATGAGCCTGCAGGGGTACGCGGTCGCGGAGATCGCCGAGGCGCTCGGGTACTACGAGCGCGGGGTCGAGCGGGTCCGGGCCGAGGCACGGCGGGCGCTGGAAGAGTTGTTCGCCGCCTGACATCTCACGGTCACGGTCGCCCCATGTCACGTTCCGAACAGTCGATCGAGGGTCGTGTCCTGGCCCACCTCGCGGCCCTCCGGCGGGGCGACCGGCCGGACCTGTTGGACGGCCTTCCGCCCGGCCCCGTCCGGTTGCCCGCGTTGGCCGAGTTGGTCCACGCCGAGTTGGAGTTTCGGCTGAAGGCCGGGGAGCCGGCCCGTGCGGCCGACTACCTGGAGCGGTACCCGGAACTCGCGGACACGCCCCACATCCGGAAGGACCTGGAAGCCGCGGAAGCCCGGTTCCGTCCCGCCGACACCCCCGTCGCCTTTCCGGCCGACACCCCGGACGCGGACGGCACCACCGAGGGGCGGCCGGTGCCGGCAGACCGGTACGAGCTGCTGGAGATGATCGGGGCGGGCGGGATGGGTGAGGTGTGGAAGGCCCGCCAACCCGGTCTGAACCGGGTGGTGGCCCTGAAGTTGGTGCTCGGCGGCGGGCGGGCCGACCCCAAGGCGGTGATCCGGTTCCTGGCCGAGGCGGAGGCGGCGGCCGCGGTCCGGCACCCGCACGTCGTCCAGGTGTACGAGTACGGGCGGCGGGACGGGCACCCGTTCCTGGCGCTCGAGTTCGTCCCCGGCGGGACGCTGGCGGAATCGCTGCGGAAGTCCGGGCGACTGGAGCCCCGCGCCGCCGCCGAGTTGCTCGGGAAGGTGTCGGCCGGGGTGGCGGCGGCACACGCGGCGGGGGTCGTCCACCGGGACCTGAAGCCGGGGAACGTGCTGCTCGACGAGAACGGCGAGCCGAAGGTGGCCGACTTCGGGCTGGCGCGGCTGGGGGCCGGGAAGGACCTGACGGCGACGGGCGCGGTGGTCGGGACGCCGGCGTACATGGCCCCGGAGCAGGCCGGCGGGGGCGCGAAGTTCGTCGGCCCGGCGGCCGACGTGTGGGCGCTGGGGGTGGTGCTGTACGAGTGCCTGACCGGTCGGGTGCCGTTCGCCGGGGCCGACGTGTGGGCGGTCCTGCGGGCGGTCCGGGAGGACGACCCGACACCGCCCCGCAAGGTGCGTCCGGGCGTCCCGCGGGACCTGGAGTTGGTGTGCCTGAGGTGCCTGTCGAAGGGCCCGGCCGACCGGTACCCGACGGCGGCGGAACTGGCCGCCGACCTCGGGCGGTTCGCGGCCGGGGAGCCGGTGTCGGTGCGGGCGGCGGGCGTCGCGGAGCGTGCGATCAAGTGGGCGCGGCGGAAACCGACGGCGGCGGCCGCGTGGGGCTTCTCGTCACTTGCCGTGCTGCTGGCGGTGGTGGTGTTCGTCGTGCTCGGCTTCTGGCGGGACGCCGAGGGGGCGCGGCAGACGGCGGAAGCCGCGACGGCCCAGGCAGACGCGGCAAAAGATGACGCGGTTCGCCTGCGGGACGCAGCCGATCGTGCCCGCCGGGGCGAGGAGGAGGCGAAGAAGGAGGCGCAACACCAACGGGAGATGCTGGCCCGTGCCAACTACGGCAACACGGTCGAGACTGCCTACAGCTTGTTGGGCCGGGGCAAGGTGGTCGAGGGACGGTTGCTGCTCGCGAGGACGGAGCCGACCTTGCGGGGCTGGGAATACGACTACGTCTCGCACGCCTGCCAGTCCGACCTCACGCCACATTTCCGTCCGGGCGGGCTCTTCGGGTGGGCGGTATGGAGTCCCGACGGGGGGAAGTTCATCACCAGCTCGAACGCCGCAGTCACCGGGGGGAAGGGGTGGGTTGGGATCGTCCGGGATTCCAACACGGGTGACGTACTCGCCGAGCTGAAGGGCCACGCCGCCGCACTGACCGGCGCTTCTTGGAGTCCGGACGGGTCGCAGGTGGTCACCATCGGCTCGGACAAGACGGCTCGCGTCTGGAAGGTCGCCACCAAGGAGTTATTGGGCGAGTTCCGGGGGCACACCGACGAACTCTTCCACGTCGCCTGGAGTCCGGACGGGTCGAAGATTTTCACAGCCGGGAACGACGGGATACCTCGCGCTTGGGAGAGCACCACCCGGAAGGCGCTGTCCGAACTCAAGGGGCTTGAGGCCGGGCTCATCGCCGCGATGTGGAACCCGGACGGCTCCAAGCTACTAACCGCCGAAGGCGGCGGGGTGGTCCGGGTGTGGGAGGCCGACACCGGTAAGCCCCTCGCCCGGGCCCAAGGGCGTGCCGCACCCGGTCGTTGTGCGGCGTGGGTGTCGGGCCGGCCGCTGTCGGTCACCACGGGCAGCGGCGAGGTCTTTGCCCGCGTGGTCGACGTGACGAGCGGGAAGGTAGTCAAGGAGTTCAAGCATTATGGTGGGGGGATCGATTCCGCCGACTGGAGCCCGGACGGGTCAAAAGTCCTCATCACGTCCCCCAACGGGTGTTCCGTCTGGGACAGCGGAACGTGCCTATTGCTCGCCGAGCACCGCCGCGCCGGCCGCATCATCGGTTCGTCCGCCTGGAGTCCGGACGGCTCCAGGGTCGTCAGCGTGGGCGGGGGCGACGGCCCCCGCGCGTGGGTCTGGGATCCCCTCACGGGCCAGGTGCTCGCCGAGGCACACAGCGATCCCGGGCGAGTGTCGCCGGGAGACGTCCGGTCAGCGACGTGGCACCCGGACGGGACGCGAATACTTCTCGCGGATGTGAACCACGCGTCCGTCTGGGCGGTACCGATCGACCGGACGTCTATCTTCTCCCGAGACCCCCCGAACTGCGCGGCCTGGAATTCGGACGGCAGCAAGCTCCTGGTCGCCGGCCAGCAGACGCTGCAGGTCCGGGACGTCGCCAGCGGCCGTGTCCTCACCGACCTATTCGGGGGACTCCGCTCCGCCCGGCACGCGGCGTGGGGCCCCGGCGATTCGAAGATCCTTGTGGTGGGCTGGGGCGGCCCCGCGCGGGTCTGGGACGCGGCGACCGGAACACTCCTCCGCGAGCTCGGGGGCGGTTCGCCGGTCACGTCCGCGTCCTGGAACTCCGACGGCTCGCAAGTGCTGGCCGCGTGCGGCAACGGCGGGGTCAAGGTCTTCGAGGTCGGCAGCGGGCGGGTCCTCCGCGAGCTCCGGGTGCCGGGCGCGGCAATGGTCGCATCGTGGGACCCCGGCGGCTCGAGAATCCTCGCGGTTTGCTGGGACGGGAAGACGACCGCGGTTCGCATTTTGGACGCGGTGACGGGCCGGGGGATGGTCGAACTTGAGGGGCATGCGGGTCGAGTCGATGCCGCGTGCTGGAGCCCGGACGGGGCGAAGGTCGTGACGGCAAGTGATGATACCACGGCGCGGGTCTGGGATCCCAGGAGCGGGAGGACTCTCGCCGAGTTCAAGGGTCACACCGGGCCGGTGCAGAGTATCTCGTGGAAGGCCGACGGGTCGAGGGTCGTCACCACCGGGGTTGATCAGACGGCGAGGATCTGGGACCCCGTATCCGGCGCGGAACTCCTCGCGTTGCCGAACGCGTATTTCGCTTCCTTCTCCCCCGACGGAACAAGGCTCGTGACAGGCATGTCACTCATTCAGGCGGTCGCGATCTACCACGGCAAACCGGCGGGCGCGGGCAGGGCTCGATCCCCGGTCGCCCCGGCGCCACGTGCGATCGAGGGATAGTCCGGACGGCGGGAAGCCACGCGGCGTCGACGTTCGCGGCGGCTCGTGAGCAGCATTGGGAGGACCTCGCAGGTCGCGCGACACCGTGGGAAGTCGACCCCTCGGGGCCGAAGCGTATCGGGCTGGGCCTTTCCATCGGGACGGTGCGTGGTGCCCGCCTTCTCGCCCTCGGGGAGGCCCCCCGCCGTCATCCGACACGTCGGCGCGCCGCCGCATCGTCGCACAGGAAATCGGCACTGCGGTAGCACTGCTCACCCCCGCTCCTCCCGAATCGGCAGCACGCGAGGTTCCTCCACGCCCCGTAGTACCCCGCTGCTCGTCGGAACGAACCCAACTGCGGCCGCCCGCGACGCGCGGACCTGGTCGAGTAGACCCAGCACCCGCTGCAACTCGCGGCCCAGGTGCGCCTCGACCTTCGCGACGCGAGCCAGCAGCCCTTCGTCGGCGAGTGCCGCCGCGGCCGCCGCCCTCGCCCGGTCGGCCGACAGCCCCGCCGCCAGTTCCCGCTCCTCGGCTTCCAGTGTGGCGAGACGGGCGGCCAACTCCCGGGTCCCCTCGTTCAGCCGGGCCGCCACCGCCGCCGCAAACGCGGCCTCCACCCGGCCGGCGGCCGCACCCGCCGCGGCCACCACCCGGCGGGTGAACTCGGCCGTCCAAGCGGCCTTCGCCGGGTCCTCGCCCAGCGCCCGCGAGGCCTCGTGCAGCCGGCGGGTCGGCCCGGCCCGGCCGAGTTCGTCCCCGACCGCCAACTCGACCTCGTGGGCCACCAGCCAGTCCATCTCGCCGTCGCGAGGACCCGGCCCGGCCATCACGGCTGCCCCGACCTCGGTTCTCGCCACGGCCGCCTTCAGGGTCCGGATCGTAGCCCGGGTGTGGGCCAGCCGGCGAGCCGGGCCGGCGTTCGGTGGGAGGCGGAAGGACGGGTCCTCGGCGTCGGCCGAGATCGTGTCCGGGTCCGGTGGCAGGTTCACCCCGGCCGGCGTGAACGCCGCGCCTTCCGCCGCCCGCAGCCGCCGCAAACGCCACAGTAGCCCGGCGACCTGCTCGGCGAGCGAGAGTTCGACCGGGCCCTCAGCCCCGAGGTCGCGGGCGACGCTCTGGACGAAGGCCGCCCACGCGTCGGGCGTCTCGCCCAGCGCAGGGATGACGGCGAGCCGGGTGTACAACCTCGATGAGAACGCGTTCGCCGCCGTTCGAGCCTTCCCCGCGAGCGTCTTCGGCCCGGTCGAGCGCAAGGCGTTCTGCCGGTTGGCCGCGAGCCGGGCCGGGGTCGTCATCGCCGTCTCCTCCCCTGCCGACCGCGCGGTACCCGCCGAAGTGCCAGCAATGCGAGCCGGGCAGTAGAGGACCATCATGTCGGGTCCACCGGCCGCGCGCCAGAGGACTTGGGGACACTCGCCTGACTGGGAGGCGAAGCACTGGGGCAGGCGAAAGACCGGCCACGGGCGGGTATGGAACTCGCGCCACCGGTGGCACCCTGGCTCGGTACACGACGGTCGCTGACTGGCAGACGGTTCGGCACCGGATCTTCGTATGGCTCCGAGCCCGCTGACCGCTGAGCCAGAGTCCGCAGTCGCCGCTTCCGCCCCGAAGGGGCTCGGTTCTCGGGATGACGCGGGGGCGTGGTGTCGGGCCGGTGAGACGAGCCGGCGCCGCCCGAACTGGCCGGGCACGGCAGTCCGGATTGCTTGTTCTCTTCGTGTTTGCGCGGCCGGTGACATCGGCCGGTTCCTTCGTTAGACTGACGGCCGCACGGCCGACGGCCGCCTCTCGCTCGTGACCGCCCACCCGACGCCCAGGGGGTCCCGGATGCCCATCACCGTCCAGTGCCCGCGGCGGGCCTGCGGGGCGACCTTCGAGGTGGCCGACGCGGCGTCCGGGCGGCAGATCCAGTGCGTCCGCTGCCGGTCACCGTTCGTCGCCCGCGCCACGTTCGACGGCAGCCAGTCCGACACCCGCGGCCACCGGCCCGGCGCCCACCCCGACCCGTTCCCGTCCCTCCCGGCCGCGTTCGGCCGGTACCGTGTCCTGAGCCTGCTGGGCCGCGGGGGGATGGGCAGCGTGTACCTCGCCGAGGACGAACCTCGGCCGCCGGGTGGCGCTCAAACTCCCCGCGTTCGGGCCGGACGACTCGCCACGCCAGGCCGAGCGGTTCGTCCGCGAGGCCCGGGCGGCGGCCGCCCTCCAGCACCCGGGCATCTGCACCATCCACGACGCCGGGGAGATCGACGGCCGGCCGTTCCTGACGATGGCCCACCTCGCGGGCAAGCCGCTGGAGGCCGCCATCGACCCGGGCGCCCCGATGGCACAGCCGCGGGCCGCCAGGATCGCCCAGAACGTCGCGCTGGCGCTGGCCCACGCCCACGCCAGAGGAATCGTCCACCGCGACCTGAAGCCGGCGAATGTGATGCTCAGCCTGGTCGACGAACCGGTGGTGATGGACTTCGGCCTCGCCAAGTGGGTAGCCGACCCCGCGGAGATCAAGCTGACCCGCCACGGGGCGGTTATGGGCACCCCGGCGTACATGGCCCCGGAGCAGGTGAAGGGCGAGGTCGGCAAGATCGGCCCGGCGACCGACGTGTACGCCCTCGGAGTGGTGCTCTTCGAGATGCTGACCGGCCGTCCGCCATACGTCGGACCCCTCGGGGTACTGATGGGTCAGATCCTCACCGCCCCGGTCCCCCCGGTGTCCGAGTTCCGCCGCGACGTCGACCCGCGGCTCGATGCCGCGTGCCGACGGGCGATGGCGAAGGAACCGGCCGACCGTTTCCCGTCGATGGGCGCCTTCGCCCAGGTCCTCGGCGACTTCCTCAAGGATCCCACGACGCCGCCTGGCACACCACGGCCGACGCCGGTGGTCGCGAAGTATGCGCCGGCACCGACCCCTCCGGCAGCGGCCGGAATAACGACCGGTGCTGTCAGACCCTCCCCTGGCCCGTCAGGCCCGAAACCTGTCGGTGCCCGAGTTACCTCCGCCCAGCCAACGTCGCGGCCGAATGGGGCGAGGGAAGGGCTCCAGCACTGCGGCCCGAAGAAGTGGAAGCTGTCCGGGCCGATCCTCGTCGGGGTGGTCATCCTCGTCGCGATCGGCGCGGCCGCCGCAGTCGCTCTCTGGCCGAATCTCGGGGATCACTCAAACAATCCGGTTGCGGACGGAACGGGCCAGCCGAAGGGTGACGGCAGCCCGCCGCTCGTGAAGGAGATGGGCAAGCCAGATGGGACTGCCGCCGAGCCGAAGGCAGGCGAGGAGCGCTCGTTCGAGATCGCGGACGGTGTGAGGATGGTGTTCTGTTACATCCCCCCAGGTGTTGCCACGCTCGGGAGCCCGAAGGGAGAGCCGGAGCGGGAGGAGGATGAGCTGGAACATGAGTACGCGTCACGAGTTTACTGGCTCGGGAAGTACGAGGTGACCCAGCGAGAATGGGTGGCGGTGATGGGGGACAACCCGAGCACATTCGACGGGAGGAAAAGCAACAAGGCGAAGGGCTTGGACACGAAGCGCTACCCAGTCGATAACGTGAGCTGGGACGACTGCCAGACGTTCCTCAAGGCGTTGAATGAGTGGGGTCGGGTTACCGAGACTTTCGGCAAGGCAGGCCGGTTACGCCTACCGCACGAGGACGAGTGGGAGTACGCCTGCCGCGGCGGGCGTAGCAACGGGTGGGCGTTCTACTGGGATAGCATACTTAATGGCGCGCGGGCCAATTGCGACGGGGAATCCCCGTACAGGATGACACCCGGCCCGTCCCTTGGCCGCACCTGTGACGTGGAGTTTACAGACGGGGGGAGCTACGCCACACACCCTTGGGGCCTGATGCACATGTGCGGGAACGTGTGGGAGTGGTGCGAGGATGAGTACCCAGGCCACGGCAGGAGGCGGCGGGGCGGTTCTTGGGCTTCCGCCGCCGCGGGCTGTCGCGCCGCAAATCGGTCCTACGACACCCCCGATACGCGTCGTCACAGCATCGGTCTCCGGGTGTGTTTCCGTCCCGGGTAGAGGTGTTCCTGTCGGAGAAGTCATCTGGCAGTGGAGATTGATGTCTACAAGAAGGCCGCATCGCGGGAAGGGAAGTACGTTTGGCGTCGAGGACGCTGCGGCAGAACTCAGGCCCACAGACTACCGAAGTTCTTGGACCGTTCGTGTGCTTCATCGACGCGAGGTGGTTGATGTCGCATACGACCCCCAGGGCGCCGGCGGTGGAACCGCCGGCGCCCTGGTGTTGGCGAACGGGTTGTTCCCGATGTTCAGGCCGACCGGGTAGACAGGACGACCCAGGCGGGCATCAGGCGGTCGGCTTCACCTCGGCCCACACCTCCCGCGCCCCGTTGACGAAACCGCGGGCGAACTCGCGGTTGCGGATCCGCTCGCCGTTGCCGTGGAGGACGTCGGTCCAGAAGCCCTCGGCGTCGTCCGCGGTGAACTCCCCCTCCTGCTCGCCCGTGATCGCGGCGTAGATCTGGTACACGTGGGCGGTCGGGCCGGGGTAACCCTCCGTCGAGTACAGCGTCCGGGATCGGGCGGCCTCGTCGAGCCGCTGGAGTTTGGCCGCAGCGGCGTCGAACGCCCACGCCCTGCCGGCGTCGTACCCCTCCTCGCGCTCCCGTTCCGTCTCGGCCAGCACTCGCGCCCGCAGGCGCTCGAGTTTCTCCTTGCTCATCGCTGTCACTTCCTCAGAATGAGACCGGCCGGGACTCGCGGACCCTGCCGGCGGTGGTTGGCCCTCCTGGCCCAAATGTCGTCCGTGTCTCGACGCCGCAACCGCCCGAACGACCGGGCGGTACTGCGGCCCTATCTTCGTTTGGTCGGGAGGCGGTCACACCGGCGGCTCGGACGGCGACCCGTCCGAGAACCGCCGCCGCATCTCGGCCCACAGGAGCCGGGCTTGGTCGCGGTCCATCCACTCGGTATGAGCAACCCAGCGGATGAAGCCACGGAGGCCGTCCTCGTCCAGGCAGCCGTCCGGGAACTCGTCTTCCGCGTGCCACTGGTGCGGTTCGTGTTCCGGTCGGGCAGTCAGGAACGCCTGGATGATGTCCCCATCGTCTGCCCCCCCGTGCCCCACGTTTCCGCGTGGTTCGATCGTGCCCCCGTCGCCGCGGATCACGACCTGCAGGTCGCCGAGCAGACGGTTGGCCCGCTCTCGGTCGCCGGGCGGCAGGATCAGGTCGGCGATCTGCTGCGCCTCGCGGACCTTGGATTCCAACTCGCGCATCACCGCCCGACCGGGGCGGTTCGGTTCCTGCTTCGGCAGCTTCATCGAAGTCTCTCCAGTTGGTCTCGCGGCGTCACCGACGCGCGGGAGGTGGTTCCCAGCCCACGGAGGACCGGTTATCGACGGGATGGGGCACCGGCCGAGATGGTCGGGTTGAAACCCCATGCGCGTTGTTCACAGTGAGAAGAGCGGGTCCTCGATCCAGAGCTCGACCGAGCCGGCACACCCGTCGCGGTTCCAGCACGACGGGTTCGAGACGTTGACGGTTACTCGGGGGTGCAACCCCGGGAACTGCTCCCTGACGGCCTCGATCATCACGTTGGCGGTGAGTTCGGCGACGGCCTTGACGCAGGCCTGCGGCGCTTCGAACACGAACGCGTCGTGCAGCGGAACGACCAACTTGGCGCCGTACTTGGGGTACAACCGGTCGAGCTCGTTCCAGGCGATCTTGAAGATCGTCGCCGCCGCGCCCTGGACGGGGTGGTTGCGGCACCAGTTCCGCTCCCAGGTCGTGAGTGACCCCTTCCCGGGCCGGCGCCGTCGGAGCCCGGAGATGTCGGGGACGCAACCGCGGATCTCGGCGTGCTTCGGCCCGTCCTCGAGGGCGTCGCGGAGCGACGGGAACATGCCGAAGAACTTCTTCATGAAGTCGCTCGCCCGCGGCTGGCTGACGCCCAAGCGGAGGGCCAACCCGTGGGGGCCGAGCCCGTAGATCACCCCGAGCGTGCAGATCTTCAGCTGCGTCCTGAGATGCGGGTACTTCGCCTTAAACTTGTTCGGCGACAGGTCGCGGTCGGCGGCCGGCAACTCGTCGGCGTGGCACAACTGGGCCATGGCGGAGTACACGTCGCCGGAGTTGAACATGCTGACCAAGTTCGCGTCGCCGTAGACGGCGCCGGCGATGCCCGCCTCGATCTGGGCGAAGTCGCACTCGCCGATGCTGTAGCCGGGTTCCGGCACTACCAGCGGCCGGAAGATCTTGCCGACTCCCGTGATGTTCGGCGAGTCGCACGTCAGCCGCCCGGAGTGCGCGCCCAACACGCGGTACGTCGGGTGGACGCGGCCATCGGACTTCACGAACTCGCCGCTCAGCAACCGCCCGGCGGTCAGACCCCGGACGCGACGGGCGGCGCGAATCAGCGGGATAGCCGGGTGCCGGTCCGCGGCCGCGTCCAGCCGGTCGCCGTCGAAGCCGTACCCGTCGTGCGTGCGGAACAACGCTAGCAGCCCGACGCTCTCGAAGTACGTCTTGAGGAAGCCGTCGTCGGTCGGGTTGCTGATGCCGAATTCCGCCAACCGCGCAGCCAACTCGGCGGCGTGTCGTTCGGCCGCGGCCGCGACCTTCGAGCAACTCGCAAGGTCGAGCCGGACGCCGTTGAGGGTCATCCGGGCCGTGGTCACGACCCACGGCATTTCCGTCTGCATCAGGTGGTGCAAGCACCCCAGACGGGCGGCCTCGGCGGCCTGCTTCGGGTACGCCAGGGCGGACAGCGTCGCCAGTGAGACGGCTCGGTCCACGGGGGACGGGTTGCCGTAGACGGGCGGTAACTCGATGCCGTAAGTCAGCGCCACCACTTCGGGCACGAGAGCGGCATCGCGGCGTTCTTCGGCACGGCGGCGACGAACAAGTTCCGGTGTTTCGGCGAGTTGGTCGTATCGCGGGTGGTGCAGGCCGAGCGAGAACGCCGCCTCGGTGACCTTCGTATCCCAGACTCGAGACGGCGCCGTCAGGCCGAGCGACCACAACGCCAGCAGCACCGTCGACAGATCGTGCACAGCGTAAGTCGCGGGGAGCCCGAGCAATTCGCGGACGGCCGGCATGGCCTCCACGTTGAGCGGCTCGAAGACGAACGGGTGGACCACGAGGTCGTGGCCCACCGGCTCGGCCAGCACCATCGCTAGGACGATCGTGTTCAGCACGTTGGGCGTGTACATCTTGTTGATGTCCCCGGCGACGCCGAGGCCGACGATCGGCACGTCGCGCTGCCGCACGAACTCGACAGCCCGGTTCGCCTGCTCCAGCGACCTGACCGTCGTCCCCCTGGCGTAGCGGTCCGGGTCGAGCGGGACGATCATGCTCCGGGCCGGGATCTGGCGGCTCACGCTCCGCACGCGGGCCGCCCAACCCTGCGCAATCAGGCGGCTCGCCTTGGTCAGCGGCAGAGGTGCGGCACGTGGTGTGTCTGTGGGGGTCATGATGGGCTCACCAAACCTCTTAACATTCTGAAAGGTTTCGCGAGCCCCTCATGGTGCTTCGCTGGCCCGTTTCAGGTACCGCCCGACCGTCGCCCTGCTGACGCACAACTCGACCGCAATCTCGTCGCGCGTCGCCCCCGAGTCCCGGAGTTGGCGGGCCCTCGCCGTTCGCGTCGCTACCCGCTCCTCCCGCGCCGTCTCGATCCCGAAGTGCTCGCGCGCCTCGCGGAGCGACGTGAACTCCTGGTCGTACACGACTCCGGGCAGCTCGCCGGAGTAAAACGTCACGACCTCGCGAGGCCGGGTGAACGGCCGGACGCGGCCGACGGCCTGAACGACGAGGTCGGCCTCGCGCTGGGCCAACGCCCGGCGGGCCAGTTCCGGAACGACCGAGTTCAGGTACATCGGCTCGCTGACGGTGACGGTGCGGCGCGCAGGGTTGCCGGTGAACCCGAGTTGCACCGCGACGTGGTTCACGGGTGCTTCGAGATCGTTGACGAGCTGCTCGACCGCCGCGGGCGAGACGTAATACCCGGTCAGGCAGCAGACGCAGTCGAACTCCTCGAACCTGTTGATCCCGCTGACGCCGAACGTGATTAGCGGCAGCTTCTTGGGGTCGGTCAAATCGTAGCTGTCCCACCTGCCGGTGATGACCTCGACGGGGCCGACCCCCAGCGCGTTGAGCTTCTCGGCCAACAGCTTGCGGCAGAGCCCGCGGAACTTCTTCCGGCACACGAGGAGGGTCCGCTTTCCGCAACGGACGTTGCGCGCGACCAGCCTGGCGAAGAACTCTAGGACCCGTTCGGCGTTCTTCGGGAACCAGCTGGCCGCTCCCGATCGGTCATTGATGTTCACCCAGGTCGTCCCGGGGTGAACGAACCGCAAACCCTCGAACGGGGCGTGAAGCGGCAGCCCAACCCGGTCCGGGTCGAGGCGGTGCCGCACCAGGCCGGTGGCGATCGAGCCCGTGAACACCGCGAACTCGTCGCCTAGATCTGGGGTCGCGGCGAACGCCAACGCCCCGGCGTCCTCCTGCCCGCGGCTCACCGGGTCGGACTTCGTAAAGAGCCTGAGATCGTAGCCGGCGTACCTGAACGCCATCCCGAACCGCTCGCGGCCGAGTCGCTGTGCGGCGAGAGCCCAGTCTTTCGGCGGCCGCGGCAGGGTCCAGTCGCCCGAGCGAAGGTCGTCGGTGTTCGCCCGGAGAAGCAGGGGCAACCGCTCCGACCACTCGTTCGCCCCGTCGAACTTGTCGGTGACGTCCGGGTCGATGCTGGCGATCACCTCGTCCAGTCGGGCGATGTCTTCGCGGGCGATGCGCCGCGCGAACGGTTGGCAGACCATGTCCGACTCGTCGATCAGGGAGAGCACTCGCGGCGTGCCGGTGAAGCTCCGCAGTTGCTCGACGAAGTTCGGGTTCACCCGGAGTTGCTGCTGCGCCGTGAGCACCAGGCGCGCCCCCGGCAGCAGCCGCATCCGACGCCGCCACCCGCAGTCCTTGCGCTCCGGGCAGCGGCGGCACAGCGTGTCGCGGGCCAACGCGGCGCACCCGGCCCGCTCGAGCTGCGCCCACTCCGGGTCGAGTTCGCCGCACCGGCGGCGGGGCCGACCGGTCAGAAGGACCGGCTCGAGGTCGGCCAGGCGGTCGCGCGTTTCGGCCAGGATGTCGCGGCGGGGGGCGGTGATGAGGACCAGCGAGTTGGGCCGGGCGGTGGTCCGGGCGAATCGGGCCGCCTCGGCGAGCCACACCGACTTCCCCACGCCCACCGGGAGTTGGGCGAGGAGCCGGCCGGCCCCCCAGTCCAGGTCCTCGAAGAATCGGGGGCCGGTCAGCCCGGCGCGGAACGCGGCGAGAGCGGCCTCGCTGGCGATGACGCCGGTGTGGGGCGGCTTGGTCACGTCCGGATCCCCCGCAGGGCCGCCTCGGCCGCCAGTTCCGGGACCGAGAACACGTCGGCCGCGGTCATCACCGGGTACGACGCGGTCAGATCGACGCGACCCGCCTCCAACTCGGCGGCGAACTCGGGGATGAGAGCCGCACCGACGTCCGCGTCATCCGGCAGCGGCAGCGTCCTGACCGCGTAGCTGAAGTCGGACTTGCGGGCGACGCCCACGATGAACAGCTCGCCCGCCTGCACGCGCCGGAGGAGCGGCAAGAGGAGCGGGGCGAGGGAACCGGGCCGCTGCGCCGGCGGCACCGGCAGCACGGCGACCCGCTTCGCCAAGGGGTCGAAGACCGGCAGCAGGTGCCGCGGGTCGGCCCGCTTCCCGATGAGGCACAGAATGCAACCGGCCGTGGCGCACCTGGTGAACCCGCGGAACGTGGGGCCGTCGAGGTAGTGCAGCTCCACCGGTGCCAGGTGGGTCGTGAAAGGCACGAACAACTTCTCGTTGCCCTCGATCTTGAACACCGACAAGCGGCTCGGCGGGGTCGCGTGGGGCGACTCGCCCCCCCACAGTTCGAGGGCATCGGGGAGCACGCACTTCGGGGGGGCGGTGGACTCGTTCTTGCGGGGGCGGCCCCGCTTCCGGCGGGTCGGCTCGGCACCGGCTTCCTGGGCCAGTTCGGCCAGGGGTTCCGAGATCGGCTGCGGGGGACTCGGCTGGGTCGTGGGCAGATCCGCCCTCGAGTTCTCGGGCACGGGCTCGTCGCAGGTCATCATGTTATCCTCGTTGGTGCCGATGAACGTGTGCTTCCCGGCCAACACAGCGTCGGCGTGGGAACAGCCTGCAATTGTCGGGTGGTCGGTTAATCGGCCGGTCAGTTCGACCGCTTGCTGCGGCCCGGGCAGCCGGCCCGCAACAACCAGCGGTCGAGTTCGGCCCGGTTGTAGCGGACGACGCCGCCGCGCTTGACGAAGGGGATGAACCGCGCCGAGGTCCAGTTCCGCAAGGTGCCGATGGCGATGCCGAGGTACTCGGCCGCCTCGGCGGGCCGCATCCAAGGGGTGGTGGACACCGACGTGGTGACGCGCTCGGGGGAGGGGGGCGGGTCGTCGGGCTGCACGATGAACCTCCAGTGCCGGGCGGTCGCGGCGATGAGCCGGATCGTGCCTCGATTACACCGGAGGAAAGGAAGTGAGTCGGGTTGGCAAGTCGAGGAGTTTCGTCACCCCGAGTTCGGCAGGGAGGTCACCGCCGGCGGATGCCCCGCGGTCCGGTTGGCAGGAACAGGCCGGCGTACACCCGCCGAACTACCTGTACCCGCTCTGGGGTCAGTTCGTAGAGGGCTGCGAACACCTCGCGGAGGCGGGCAACCAGCCCCCGAGGAACATCCCGCCCGGGGAACCGACTACGAGTCGCGTACTCGACGAACCACAACTGGACGGCACGCCCGTAGTCGCTGGGCGCCCCTTCGCGGCCGGCGATGCCCGGTGTCGGGAAGTTCCCGACGAGCCCGGTCGTGTGGGCGTTCGTGTGCTGCAGTCGGCGCCGGAACTGGGCGAGTTCCTCGCCGCCCGGTCGGTTGCTGAACGCCGGCACCACCAAGACGTGGTGCTCCGGGTTCAGGATTCTCGCGGCAAGCCCGAGCGGTACTGCCTCGAGCACTCCCTGCGGATCGGGCAGGTCCCACGTAACCAGTTGGCCCAACTGGTGGTCCCACACGAGGCGCACCGCGTCCTCCAGCAGTCGGGCTTGGGATTCGCCGAGTCTCGCATCGCCGGCCGCGGGTTGAGGGCGGCCGTCGGGTGCGGGCGAGTTCAGCAGGCCCGGTGAGAAGGGCCAGCTCAACACTCCCCCGAGTCCGCTGTCCCGGTCCCGGAGTTCCGCAAGTCGGCCACGAAATGTCGATTTCGGGTCGAATAACAACCACCCGACCCAGCCGAGCAACTCCTGTCGGTACGTCGCGGCGCGCCTGTCGAGTTCCGCGAGATCGCGCGAGATCGCCGCGGCGGTGGGGGCGCGCCTCGGCCGAGGCGGCGGACCTGAGATCCCGTCGATCTCGCATGCTTGGCGGAGGACATCGTTCAAGTCGCTGCGGTCCCACCCGTGACCCGTCACCTGCTGCGACGTCACCCTGGGCGGCGGGTCGCCGAGCAACCCGTACCGGACCGGTCGGTCATTCCACACGCCGACGACGTCGGGCAGGTAAATACGGCACAGGTGCGTGAACGCCCGCTCGGCATCCGCCTGAGCCGTAGTGAAGATCGGGCTAAGGTTCTTCTTCTTCGTGAGCCGGGTCGGATCTGCGAGGTGGTCGACGACCTCGTTGGGGAGGCGGTAAACCGGTTCGCCCCCCGCGAGCCGCTCGGTTACCCAGGCCGGATACCGGCAGGTGAAGTCGGTCCACACGCGCGGCCACCCGTCGAGCGGAGGTAGGCCGCAGCCCTGATCTGGCCGCGGTGGATCGTCGGGTGCGAGCACCGGTCGTCCCGCGGGGGACTCGTTCGTGGGCTTCTTCTTGCGGGCCATCGCGATCATCCCCCGCTCGTGACGGTGGAGTCAGATCCGCTGTCAGGCCTCGTGATCCTCGCCAGTGCTTCTCGTTTGGTGTCCATCCCGAGGTGCGTGTAGCGCCGCGTCATGTCGAGCGTCGTGTGCCCCAGCATCTCTTGCACCAGGATCGGGTTCACGCCGGCCGCCTGGGCGCGGCTGGCGAACAAGTGCCGCAGGTCGTGGACGCGGGTGAACTCGGGGCAGCCCATCCTCTTCGTGACCTTCAGGAACGCGTCGCGGACGGTCTTCTCGGGGATCTGGCCGGCGGTCCGGCAGAAGGCGACGACGGACCGTTTCTGCGCCCGCTCGTCCGCGACGGGGTTCGTGGCGAGCAAGTCCGCCAGCACCGTCTCCACCCCCGCCCGGAACGCGGCGGGCGCCGCGAACGACGGGGGCTTCTCCAACCCGGCGGCGTACGTCGTGTTGAGGAACACGAACCCGCCCTTGCGGGTGCCGATCACCTCCTCGAACAGCGCCTTCACCGCGGGGAGCAACGGGAGCTGCCGCTCGCGGCCGGTCTTGACGCTCCACATCAGCCACGGCTTCGACCTGACGGTGAAGGTGCCGCCGCCGAGGTCCACGTCCTCGACCAGCAGGTGTGTGAGTTCCGCCACCCGCAGGCCGTACGTGGCAAGGATGGCGAAGATCCCCGTCTGCCACGGGTTGCAGGCGGCGAAGAACCCCTTCTCCTGGTCCGGGGTGAACACCTTCCCGGCGGTCTTCTCCTCGGTCGGGTCCTTCAGCTTGTCGATCGGGAACAGCTCGAACACGTTGTCGTGGTACGGGGGCAGCATCCGCCGCCGGCCGGCCCAATTGAACGCCGTCCGGCAAGTGCTGAGCACGAACTTGATGCCGCCGATCCGGTAGCTGGCCTTCGACCCGTTCGGCGACCCGTTGCGGGCGCGGCGCTGGCCGCGGAGCCACTTCACGAAGTCCTCGACCGTCGCCAGGGTCATGGCGTCGATGGACTTGACGTCCGCGGCGGCGCAGAAGTCGGTGAACCGGTCCAGGGCGGCCTTGTACCGGTCCCGGGTGCGCAGGGCCAACTTCTGGACCCCGGCCACCGCGTCCAGGAACGCGGTGACCATCTTGTCCGGGGCGGTGCGGGTGAAGGCGAGCGGGGACGCCCGGTTCTCGGCCAGTGCGTCGCCGACCTTGTGGGCAGTGGCGCGGGCGACGGCCAGGTTGCCGTCGATCTTCTGCCGGTGGGTGGCCCCGTCCTTTCCAGCACATTGGGATCCTAAGCTTAGAATTCCACGTGGACAAGTTGTCGCG
>JADMIO011227202.1_pt1 | contig 39617 bp, 23 predicted proteins | sample 8958161 | NCBI WGS metagenome assembly JADMIO01 (sample SAMN16585339, study PRJNA669376) | soil metagenome | isolation source: Crop rotation soil | place: USA: Cullars Rotation, Alabama | collected 2011 | reverse complement strand
GCGTTTGTCCGCGTTCGCGGCGAACGTTGTTGCGGAGTATTTGTCGACTGGTGATGTCGAGGCGTTAAAGGCGTACTCAGGCGAGTTATTTCGATCGCGCTTTGCATCGCGCTTATGGGCGCGTCGCATCGCGTCGGCTATTTGTCAACCGAAACTGATCGAATTAGGTTGTGCAGTGTTACGAGCACCTGTATTCAGCCGGCTTGCGAACCACGTTTTCTTCGGACGCGGTTCTTTTCCGGATGTGGCAGATAATCTGCAACCACGACTTGACGTGCTCGGGATTTGAGAAAGAGGTTCACGCCTTTGCGTGAAAACTCTTCTTCACTCGCTTCGCAGTGTGATCAAAGGATCGACTCTGGTGGCGCGGCGCGCCGGGATGTAGCAGGCCACGAAGCTGACAACCGCCAGCAGCACGGTGACGAGTGAGAACGTCAACGGATCTGTCGTGCCGACTTCAAACAACAAACTCTCCATCAGGCGCGTCAAAGCAAACGAGCCCAACAGGCCGAGCGCCACTCCGATAAACGCCAGTTTCATTCCCTGCACCGTTACGAGCTTCAACACGTCGCCGGTTTGCGCGCCGAGCGCAAGCCGGATGCCGAGCTCGCGTGTGCGTTGCGACGTCGTGTAAGTCATCACGCCGTAGATCCCCAAAGCCGCCAGCAGTAGCGCGACGAGAGCAAACGAACCCATCAGCCAGAGATTGAAGCGGTCGGATTGCAGAGCATTCGCTCGCAGCTCATCCATCGTTCTAACGTTGGTAATCGTAGTCAACCGATCCATTTTTAAGGTTTCATCAATGATGGCGCTGCTCATGGACGCCGGATCGCCAGTAGTCTTCACCACCAGATTCATCCCTGGTAGCGGCGGGTCCGCGGTGTTGACGTACGGATAAAACATCTCTTCCCAAATCAGATTATCGATCCCTGGTTGAATGTGATTCGCGACGACGCCGACGATGGTTGAATACGGCGGATTCCGATAACTACCCACTTTGATCCGCTTGCCGACCGGGTTCTCGCCCGGAAAGAAGCGACGCGCAAACTTTTCGTTCACGATGATGACGGGGCGACCCTGCCACACTTCATCCTCCGTGAAAGGCCTTCCCCAACGAAACGGAATGCCCATGGCTTTGAAGTAATTAGCGGATACGCTGCCGCCACGCAAAACCGGCTCTTCACCCTTAGGCGGATCGGCTTGACCTTCGATCCAAACAGGGTCGGTCGCACCGTCGCCCGTCATCGGCAGCGAGAAACAGATGCCCGCTGACTCGACGCCAGGCAGTTGTTGCACGTTGGCGAGTGTCTGTTGGAAGTAGCTCACGCGCTGCGCTGGTTCTTTGTAACCGTCGGCAGGCAAACGCAAACTCATCGTCAGTAGCCGATCGGGATTGAAACCGAGCTCTAAGCTTCGCAACCTGACGAAGCTCTTCAACAGCAATCCTGAGCCAGCCAACAAGAGCAGCGCGAGGGCAACTTCCACGACTACAAGCACGCCGCGCACACGTTGCTGGCGCCGGCTGCCGCTAACGGCGCGAGTACCCTCTTTGAGGCTTTGGTCCAGGTCGAGCTTTGTCGCACTCAAGGCTGGAAACAAGCCAAACAGCAGAGTCGTGAAGGCGCTCAACACGACTGTGAAGACAAGCACGACCGTGTCCAGCTTGATCTCGCCCATGTGTCGCACTTGCTCAGGACTGAACTTGAGAACCGTCGCAACCAGCCATTGCGCGAGCAGCCAGCCCGCCACGATGCCGCCAATCGTCAACAACAAACTCTCGGTCAATAGCTGACGCACAAGCGCGAAACGACTCGCACCTAGCGCTGCCCGCACCGCCAATTCTCTTTCACGTCCCGCAGCGTGCGTCAGCCAAAGATTCGCTATGTTGGCGCACGCAATCAGCAGCACGAGGACGACTGCGCCAAACAAGATCCAAAGGGCTGTTTGTGCACCCGGAGCGACCACGTAATTTTTTAGTGGAGTCGCATAAATGCCGTGGTCACGGTTATGAGTTGCGGGATACGCCTGCTTGATGTTCTCCATCAAGTTTGCGAGCTCAGCGCGCGCCTGCTCGAGCGTCACGCCCGGTTTCAGTCGAGCGTTAGCTTGCACCCAGCGTCCGGCGTTGTTGAGTTGCCTCGCCTCGTTGGTACGCAACGGCATCCAGAGGCTGCGCCAACCGATCTGTCCGCCGACACTGATCGGAGGCATGATGCCGATAACCGTCACACTCTGCCCGTCGATCTTCAGCGACTTGCCCACGATGTCTCGGTCACCGCCACAAAGCTGTTGCCACAGTTCGTAACTGAGTATTGCGGTAAGCGGCGCTCCCAACTTGTCATCTTCGGGCGTGAAATCGCGGCCCAGGATCGGATTCACACCTAACACTCTGAAGTAGCTGTACGACACGCGAGAACCTTGCACGTTCACTGAGCCGTCCGCCTGTTCAATAGTTGGGTTTGCATTACTGAAGTAAGCGGCGATGGATTCGATCGTCTGAGCTTTATCGCGGATCTCGGCAAACGTGCGAAACGCCATCGGATTATTGTGACCTTCGCCGACTTTGCTTTCGCGTATGCCGATCAAGCGCTCCGATTCGTTGAATGGCAGCGGACGCAGGAGTACGCCTCTGACGAGACTGAAGATCGCCGTGTTGGCGCCGATGCCGAGCGCGAGTGTGGTGACAGCAATCGCAGCGAAGCCGCGCCGCTTCAGCAGCATTCGCGCGCTGTAATGCAAGTCTCGCCAAAGCGCATCGATGATTCGCATAAGTGGTGTGCAGTTTACAGCAAAAATGCCACGCTATTTCAGAAACAAAGGTTTATAGTTGCGGGCCTCCCTCGACGTACACCCAGAACATTTCAGCAAAGGAAGCTCGCATGTTTTATCAGAAGCTGAATAGTGTTTGGCACAAGCGCGCGCTTAATCTGTTCATGTTCGTCGTGCTGGGGCACTGGGCCGAGCATCTGGCCCAGGCTTATCAGATTTATGTACTGGGCTGGCCGCGACCTAAGGCCGGTGGGTTTCTTGGCCTGTTTTATCCGTGGCTCGTGAGTTCGGAAATTTTGCACTACGGATATGCGATAGTGATGCTGATTGGTCTTTGGACACTCAGGCGAGGGTTCAACGGAACGTCACGTAAGTGGTGGACCATCGCGCTCGTGATCCAGTTTTGGCATCACATCGAGCATGCAGTGCTGCAATGGCAGGCCCTTACACATCACTACTGGCTCGGCTCACCCGTGCCGGTCAGTTTTGTGCAAATGCTGCTGCCGAAGTTTCGAGTTGAGATACATCTCTTCTACAACACGATCGTGTTCATTCCGATGATGATCGGCATGTACTACCACATGTTCCCGCCGAGGGGAGAAGAAAGCGCGATCTGCACTTGCTCGCTGCACCGAGAGCAAATCGAGGCAATAGCGGCTTGATTCTTTCTTGTGCCTTTTGTGTACTAATCAATAGTTTGAGAACAATAACCGGTTTGGAGTCTCCTGCCCGGCGTTACTGACTGCTCCTTCAGTTGAATTGCCGACGAGCGCTGAGCGGACCGTCGCGGGCGATGCCGTCCGATGGTTCTGAAGATAGAGCGCTACGACACCGGCCACGTGCGGTGACGCCATCGACGTGCCTGACGCAGTCGCGATCATCAGATCGTTACCGATCCACGCCGACGGAATCGCAACGCCCGGTGCAAAAAGATCCAGCGTTGGTCCATAGTTAGAAAACTCAGCTCGACTATCGTACTGATTCGTCGCGCCGACAGTTATCGCCTCCGCAACACCTGCAGGAGAATAAGCGGCAGCGTCGCTATTTCCATTCCCCGCCGCAACTACATAAACCACCCCGGCTCTAATCGAATTTCTGACTGCCGCGTCAACCGCTCGATTCGTCTCGCCACCGAGACTCATATTCGCCACCGCGGGAGTGCCCTGTTGGGCCGACTGCTTGCTATGCCACGTCACGAAGTTGACTCCGTTAATCACATCCGACCACGCGCCCGTACCCTGGCAGTTGAGCACGCGCACACTGAACAAGTGCACGTTCTTAGCCACGCCAAACGTTCGACCGCCGATGATGCCGGCCACATGCGAACCGTGTCCGTTGCAATCAACGCCAATCACACCTTCACTACCAAGCGCGTCGTAGATCGCCTCGGCATGTCCGCGAAATTCGTAGTGCGTCGGGAGAATTCCGGTATCGATGACGTAAGCGTTCACGCCCGAACCGTCGTTTTGATAAGCATATTGCTGATTAAGCGGCAGACCGCGCTGATCGATGCGGTCGAGTCCCCACGAAGCATGCGGCTGCGGGTTGTCGCCGGCATTTGGATCCGGCGTCATGATGATTGGCTCCGAGTCAGGCGATCCCACCGCGACCGCGCCATCCTCGACGATGAATGCGACGCGCGAGTCTCCGCTCATCGCTGTGGCCTGCGCCAAGCTAGAGTTCAGGCGAAAGCCCTTCAACGCTACGCCCCATGTTGTAGAAAAAGAGCCGCCATATGTAGACGTCAAACTGGTGGCGGTGGCAACGACACCCGGATCGGGCGCTGGTTCTGCAACCACAGCCGCCGAGCTCGAGTCGAGAGCCATCGCCGACATCGCCGAGACAGTCGCAGCAGAACCCTTACCGCTCACGGGAGTTGCCGCAGGCGCCGCCACCGGACTAAGGTCGGTAGTCGCGAGGACAACGATGTAACGGTTGGGTATCGGATTGGCGGCCGTGTAGAACTTAGTAGACGCAGCCAGAGCCGGGCTTTTGATAGATAGAGGATTAGAGGGCGTCAAATATAACAAAGCAGCAGCGAGCACCAGAGCTAGCGTCTTCTTCATTCGAATCTTCTCCTAAGTCAGTTGGTGAAACATGAGGTCTGGGCTTCGGGTGGCGGATCTTAACACACTCAGAGAGAATCGCTTCTAAATTTCCGAAAATGCCACGCTGATCGAGCATGAGGCGCCCTGAGAATGTGGCAGGAACGCAGCAGTGAACAGAGTATCCACAGAACAGGCGCTGAACAAGGCCTATCGTCTCGCTTACTTTCTCCATCAGGACAAAGATATTGCGACACGGATCGTCGCGGCCGCCACACTCAAGTTGAATGTCGCCATGGCGAGCCAGAGCAAGCGGTTGTACTACGTCCCCGTCGGCAGATTTTCGCGCGGAGAGTCGCGCCGCACCGACGGCATTCGCAACAAAGCCCTGTTCAGCGATCTTCACTTGCTTCAGCGTCTGGTCTATGTCGAATCCGAACCTTTTGAGCGCCAGAAGGAGCGCGCCGCCCAGCTCGCGCCGCCTGACGTTCACGCTGCCGGTGACCCAGCCAATGACGAAGACCTTCTCGTTTATTTCATCAAGCATCTCGTGAGAATTACGACGAAGAGAAACGCCTTCTACGTTACGCTCGGTGTCAGCCGCCTTCTTCACAGCTACAGCACGCTTGAAACCATGGAAATTTATAACGCCGTGATCGGTGAGCCCGAGCGGGTCAAGGACGATTACTATTACCGCTCGCGTAAAGCCGTCTTGATGCACGAGATGAATGAGCGCTTTGGCCAGTTGATCCGGGCCTGTCGCCAGCGAAGAGGCGAAGAGAGGTTCGAGACTCAGCCAGGCTCGAGCGAGCTGCGGTCTCTCTTAAGAGAGTGCCTGCGCCTATTCACCCCCTGGGATACGCAATGCTCCGTGCCGCGTGATTTCGATCCGCTTAAGTCGGTGATTGCTGCACTCGCGTCGAAGAGTAGCGCCGACGAAAACGAAGTCGAAGTCAACCGCATTCACGCGATCCTGCACCCGGATTGTTTTGAGAGGCTGGTTGCAGCGTTTGGCTACAGCCCGCCCGAAGAGCGGATGGAGTTGCCGCGTTTCTTCCTGGACCAGTCGGATGATCAGTCACCGCCGCGCCAGCGCAGCGCGCCTGACGATCTGAGCGCCGAAGAACTGGCTGAGATCAACCACATGCTTGACGAACAGGCTGGACGCCGGCGCGGCGCGGCGCCTGGCGCGGTCCTACGCATTATGGTCGATGGTGTGGAACGCGGCCGGATGAATCCTGCGGAACAGTCGAGCATTAGCTTTAGTGCTGAAGAAGACGCAGAGATTATCGAAGTGAAGTCGACAGATTCGAGCGGCGATCTGTTGCTCGCGACACACGTGCTCAGCGCTTTTAACGATGCGGCGATTGTGTCTTCGATCCGGTTGGAAGGTGGACAGGATTTGTCGCTCAGTATTACGAGAAGACAGATCGAAGGGAATGGCGGCGGGGATTTGTTAGTGAAGTTCGGCTATCGGGAAACAGCTCCGCGGAGAGCAGCGCGTTTATGGTGGCATCGGCAGAAGCTTCGGGTCAGGCCGGAGCGTGATCGCAGCATGTGGAGCAGCGCAATTCTCGTAGCCAGCGTGCTGGTGGTTATTTGTCTCACGAGCTATCTCGCGTATGTGATGCTGAGGTCGCGTCAGACAAGTGAAGTAGCGCAGACCAGCGTCGTTGAGACGATTCCGGCTGGCCCAACTCCCGTCGCCCCAGCGATCGAGCCCCCGGTTACAACCAAACCCACACCCAAAAAGCGACCGACGAGGAAGCCGGACGAAGCCGCTGGCGATGCAGTACGTAGCGGCGTGACAGTACCTAATCTGAAGCTTAGCGAAGTAAAGAAGATCTACATAGAAATCCGTGGTGAGGCGGCGACCGATGAGCTACGCAGCAACATCGTTGAGAGCTTGAACTCGAGCGGCTTAGTTGCAACAGCAAGCGCGGACGAAGCAGATGCAGCCCTGAAAATCGTAGTCTCGCAAACTAGCACATCTGCTCAACTCGTCAACGCTCGCGGAACAGTGCTTTGGCGCGGACGCAACACAGTCGCGTCCGATATCGTCAAGGATCTTCTGTCACAGATCAGGCAATCGCATTAGTTCTCTGCGGCCGCAGAGAAAACCTATTTAGGTTCGCCCTGGAGGACAAAGCCGGCCCAGTAGTATGGGGCGGACCAGCGGCCTTCGCGCCACATGGCGATTTGCGCGGCTCTGAGGGCGGCTGCAGTTGAAGGTTTTTTCGGACCGAGGAGCCCACGATAAAAATCGGACATTAACCGTGCGGTGGCCTGATCCTGCACGTCCCAGAGACTCACGACCACGCGCTTCGAACCCGCGTACATAAAGCCACGCGTCATCCCGTAAACACCTTCGCCCTTCACCTCTTTGCCGAGCCCGGTGCGACAACCGCTCAACACCACGAGCTCCGCCCCGAGCCTGAGATTGAAGATCTCATGCGCGCGCAGAAAACCATTCTGCGGCCTCGCCTGCCGGTCCAACATCGAAAGCGCGATGCCCGAAAGCTCGGGATGCATGCTGTCAAGAATGCTATGGGTCGCAAAATGGATGATCCGATACTTGATCAAGTCTTCGCTCATGGCAGCACTGCGATTAGCTTCAAAACCGAGCGCAGCCTTTCGACCTGTTGCAGGCGCGAGAGCGAGGATCGCCTCTGCTTCTTGTCGCGTATACGGAAGCCGCTGTAAAGCCAAAACCTCATCCGTCGCCGGCGCGCCGTGATGCCCACCCGCAATACGGCTCACGTTTCCATTAACCCTTTCATCAGACTTGTCAAACACCGGGTCCGCAAACACAGCCACGACTTTCTCAGCCGGCGCGCGACCTTTGAGCTCTTGCCTGAGCACTGCGAGCGTTGACGCCGACGGAATGCTCGTCACTTCATACTGGACCATGAGCGGCTCGAATCCAACCGAGCGACTGGCACTCGGAACGGTGAGCGCCGCAAACGGCAGATACTCCAACGCGCCATCAGGAACAACAAGCAGCCGCTTTCGCGCTAACTGTGCGGCGACTGGTCCAAGCAGCATATCGCTCAAAGCCACAGCGGCGTTCGGATACTCGGCATCAGCCTTTCGCACGCGCTCGCGCTTCTCATCCGCTGTCTCAAACTTCACGTACTGGTTACGCGCAGTTAAGAGGTCATAACAGCGCCTGGCCGCGGCCTCGATCACAGCGCGTGACGGAAGCTCATAGCTCGAAAACGAATCCTTTGTCACCGCCCAGAGATAACTGCGCTCTTCGCCCAGCGAGTATTCCAGCAGCAACGTCTCATTATCTACTACTGCGGTCTGAATCTCCGTTAGACCAAGCGGCGCAGGCTGCGTCAACGCTGCGTAGCGTGGGCTATTGTTTTTTAACTCGGCCTCAATCACATCGAGCTGCGTCAACAATTCCTCTAATTTGCGTCGCACCGGATTCGCAGAACGCATCTGCCGGTCCGCTTCAGCATTGAGCATCTGTTGCAGCGACCGTTCGCGCGCACGCAGCGCGGGATCGACGCCCTGACGTATATCAGCGCTCGCTTCGGCCAGCATGTCGATCAAGCTGCGCGCACGCGCCTGCTCGTAAGTCTTCAGCGCCGCCACGTCAAAGCCGGCTGTTGGTTCGCGTCGATGAAGCCGCATCAGAAGATCAATGTGCAGCTTGAACAGATCTTGTACTGAGGCGAAGTACGAAGCGCGAAGATCCGGGCTGGTCACCTTCGTGCGGAGGGTGTTGATGATCGGAAGCGCCGATTCGGTCAGTTGTTTCGCACGTTGCAGATCGCCTCGGTCAGCTTCGGCGCGCGCCATTCCATAAAGCGCTGCAACTTCCCCGTTGCCATCACCAACAGCGCGCCAGATGACCAGCGCCTTGCCATAATATTCGAGCGCCTTCTCCGGATCGTTCGCAACAGCGTATGCGCGTCCAAGATGGTTGAGCGTTATCGCTTCACCCGGGCGGTCACTCACCGCGACTCTCAGTTGGAGCGCACGCTCCAGAAATTCAACTGCCTTATCCTTATCTCCCGAAACGCTGTAAGCAGTTCCCGTATGCGTGAGCACCGCAGCCTCTGTCCTGCGGTCGCTACGCTCGCGCGCGATCGCAAGCGCAGGGTTGAGGTATTCGAGCGCCTTTTTCGGATCGCCGGAAAGCGTGTGCATGATTCCCATGTTGGTGAGCGCCGCGGTCTCAGTCCGGCGATCACCTGTAACACGCACGAGCGGAAGCACCTGCTCGAAGTAATAAAACGCCTTCGGTGAATCACCCAGCAGACTGTAGACCGTCCCCATATTGTTGAGCACTACTGCTTCATTTCGGCGGTCACCCAGGGCGCGCATCAAAAGCAGCGCCTGCGCGAAATGATCGAGGGCCTTTTGCGGCTCGCCTATCAACCTGTAAATCGTGCCCATCTGTGAGAACGTGGCGGCCTCGCCGCCCTGATCTCCAACGGTGCGCATAACCGGAAGCGCGAGGCTGCACGACTCGAGCGCCTTCTGCGGTTCGCCGAGCGCGTAGTAAACCCTGCCGTTGATCGTATACGTAATGGCTTCTAAGTGATGGTCACCGATAGCACGCCAGACAGTGAGGGCCTGGTTAAGGTTCTCCAACGCCTTTTGCGGGTCGCCAAGAAAGCTGTAGATCGATCCGATGTTGGTGAGCGTCATGGCTTCGCCGCGCCGGTCACCCGCTTCACGAATCAAGCGCAACGCTTCGCCGTATTGCTCAATCGCTTTACGGCTCGCATCGCCCGTCCTTTGGTCCTGGAGTTTGGCGCCTGCAACGTAGGAACGCTCAGCAGCGACGCGTGTACGATCTGCGTCGGTCGCAGTCCGCAGATCCTCGATCCGAATCTCGTAACGTCCTGCCGATGCGTCTTTCTCCAGCGAACGCACGTTTAACTGATAGACACCGCTGGCGTCAGCCACGACGGAAACCACTTCCACGCCTCGCGTGCCGCTCAGGTTGTTGTCCACTTCAAGAATCGGTTTTCCATCCGCTCCTGACAACGCCAACACGACGTCGATGCCCTTCTGCTCGACTACGAAGCGCGCGTACTGACCGGCATTTAGTTTTACTTGATACGTGTGCTGTTCACCGCCGCGCATTTCGCGCGCGATGGGCTGGTTAACGAGGAGTTCTTGTTGAGCATTCGCCGCCGCGCTCAGCAGCAGGAGGCAAGCCACGACAGCGCATCGGAGAGTCCATCTCGAACCGGAGGATTTATAAGACTCGATCATTAACTCTTAAATCCATCCACAGATTTCACAGATTAATCTGCGCATTCTGCGTAATCTGCGGATTGTTCTTCTTCGTCATGCGGGGGATCGAGATTCTATTACTGTGGCTAAAGACTGTAAATCCTCACCCGCGGCTCCGAATCGGAACCGCGGGTGAGGCCAGTTAACAGGGCATTTGGGAGGAGTGCTAGTAGATCGAGACCCTGAGACGATTACTCGGCGACTCCGACTCCACCTTGTTGAATCGCTCTTGGTCCAGGTCTATGACGCGCCCATCGCTCCTCCTCGGTGATCGGCACGGTGATGCAGAACTGACCGGGCGCGCAGGGTCCCCACGGTGAGTTGACGGAGCTCAGCGTGACTGGTGCGCAGCTACTCGCGGCGGCAGCACTACTCGCCATGTTAGCGCTTAGTCTTGAATCGCTGACCGTCGCGGCCGGACACGGCGCGGGTAGTGGCGCGGGTTCGATCACAACAACCGCATCATCCATGTCTGCGGCTGAGTCAGTCGCCGCCATACTGGCTGATGGACTGGTGAGACCCGAATTGCCAGTGTCATAAACTTTCGTCAACCCGTCGGAGACGCGCGTGAAAGTGAATTTCGGCCAAACCTTCAGCGTTGAATCAAACGTGCTGGAGTTGATTGTCATCGACCCGCCGGAAGCCTTGTAGTCTGACAGACCTACTTTGACGTTCCATTGCTCTGTCGTGTTGTTGCTGTAAGTTACGGTGATCGGGCCCGTGCCTTTCAGCGAAAGCGCCGTCATCGCGATCGGCGTACTGCCGCCCGGGCCATTAACAGCCTGAGTCCGTTGGATGATTGTGTCGACGTTGCTCCCTGAACCCAGAGGCACGCCTTGCAGGATCACTTGCCCGCCGTACGCAAGCGAACCTGTTCCGAAGAAGTTCGCCGGAATGGGTGAGCCGGCGAAGTTGTGGAATGTTGAGCCGTCGCCAGCAGTCTCGAATTCGTCATTCCCTGCCGCGACTGGAAACGAGTTCGGCGCCGCGGTGCTCTTCGACGTCACGAACAAGCCGACTACCAGTGCGAGTCCCATCAGGAACGCCATGCCGAGCATGACTGGTTTTGTGTAAAGCCTCCGTGTGATCTCTTTCATCGATCTTTTTCCTCCTCACGAAATACTTTGTCCGAGAGTGTTCTTTCGGTGCGAGGAATTTCAGCACGCCTTCGAGTCTTTTACTTGTTCAATCTTGCTTAAGTCGCATTTCTAAAAATGCCACGCCGGTTTCTCCGCGTGAGGGCCATACTGTTTTCTGCACTCCCAATACAGATGATTGGACAGGCGGCCGTTTCCCGACCTCTGTCGCCGGATTCTCTCCGCCAATCGTCGAGCCCAGATCCTGACAACTGAACACTCTTGTGCGGAGCGTTCGACTCCGAACGGTTAGTAGTGTGTGTTGGATAAACAATGCATGTGCGTGCGGACAAAATTTCGTTACTCGGGCAAGCGCGCAGACGCTTCCTGGGTCTTTCACCGGCTGAAGCGAGCTTTGCTCAGCGCGGCTTCCGTGCGAGTGACGACGAGGCCCGCCGGCGCCTCGAACAAATCGGCATCATTTTTCTGAGTGGCTATCATGCGGCGCTCGAGGAATCGGAGTTCAGTGCCCTAGCAAGGCGGCTCGCGAACGTCGATGCGGAGTTACAAGGGTTTGCTTTCGAGGGCGCCGCGATGGGATTGGCGCTACTCGACTGCTTCACGCCCTGGCGAAAAGACCGCTGGCGCACTTTCACCGCGCGCCTGGGCGGGCATCACATCTACATGATGCACGTGGGATTGGGGTGGGCGCTTGCTCGCTTGCGGCGAGGCGTCACATCACACCTGGCCCAACTCGATCCTCTGCTTGGCTGGCTCGTCGTCGATGGCTACGGTTTTCATGAAGGCTATTTCAATTGGCCTCACTACGTCGAAGGACGGGCGATTCCGGCTCGCCTGAACGGATACGCGCTGCGCGTCTTCGATCAGGGACTCGGCCGCAGCATTTGGTTTGTGAAAGGCGCAGACGTCGCTGCGGTCGTTAACGCAATCAACGCCTTTCCTTCCGCGCGACGCGATGATTTATGGAGCGGTGTCGGCCTCGCTTGCGCTTACGCCGGCGGCTGTCGACGGAACGCAATCGAGTCGTTGCGAATCGCAGCGCGTGGACACATGTCTGCCCTCGCTCAAGGTGTGGCCTTTGCCGCCAAGACACGTCAGCGCGCAGCAAACCTCAACCTTCACACAGAAAACATCTGCCGTTTTATCTGGGGGCGCACGGCTGAAGAAACCGCTGCAATCACCGATGCGGCGTTGGAAGACTTGCGTGAAGAAGGCGGTTTGCCGGCTTACGAAGTGTGGCGTCGCCGCATTCAGAACAGGTTCGCACTGGAGGTTACATGATCATATTCAAGCGCCACGCTGCAAAGTTGACGGCGATTGTTCTTGTCTTCGCAGTCTACGCTTTCGCGCGCATTCCCGAGGCTTCGAAATCGGAGTTAGCAAAACTCGCCGAGGGATTTCACTTCAGCGCCGCGCCACTGCCGACATTGAGCGGAGAAACACAAAGGACGATTCGCGACGTCAATCCATCGTTGCGACGCGTCGACGCCTGGATCTCCAGCGTCGGAGCAGCGGTGGCGCTGAATGATCTCGATGGTGACGGACTGCCGAACGACGCATGTTACGTCGACACGAGAATCGATAAAGTCATCGTCACGCCAGTGCCGGGAACGCCCGCGCGCTATCAGCCATTTGCTCTCGATCCAGTCAGTCTTCCTTACGACAAAGCGACCACCGCTCCGATGGGTTGTTTGCCCGGAGACTTCAATGAAGACGGTCTCCAGGACGTGCTCGCCTATTACTGGGGCCGGACTCCAATCGTCTTTATCAAACGTGACCGCAACTCACTCAATGCCGGCAGCTACACGCAGAGCGAACTGGTTCCCGGCGGCGCACGGTGGTACACGAACGCGGCGACGCTCGCCGACATCGACGGCGACGGCCACACCGACTTGATCATCGGCAACTTCTTTCCCGATGGCGCACGCATTCTTGACGCACGGTCCAACGTCGCCGACACGATGCAGGACTCGATGTCGAAAGCCCAAAACGGTGGTCGAAAGCACCTGCTTCTTTGGAAGTCGCCGGGGCAATTCGAAGAAGCCAATGGGGTACTCGACCAGCAGAGCGCTCAAGGTTGGGCGCTCGCAATCGGAGCCGCAGATCTCGACGGCGACTTGCTTCCCGAGATCTACTTCGCCAACGACTTTGGTCCAGACCGCCTGCTGCACAACCTCTCGACGCCCGGTCACCTGCGTTTCGAGTTGTTGGAAGGACGGCGCTCGCTTACGACGACGAAGTCGAAGGTGCTTGGCCACGACTCGTACAAAGGCATGGGCGTCGACTTCGGCGATCTAAACGGCGACGGCATACCTGACATCTACGTCAGCAACATCACTCAGGAGTACGGCCTCGAAGAAAGCAATTTCGTCTTCCTCAGCACGGGACACACCGAGCTCATGAAGAAAGGCGTCGCTCCTTACGTCGATCGCAGCGAGTCGCTCGGACTTTCGCGCAGCGGTTGGGGCTGGGACACGCGCCTCGGCGACTTCAACAACGACGGCGTGCTCGAAGCGTTACAAGCGACGGGCTTCCTCAAAGGCAACGTCAACCGTTGGCCCGAGCTGCACGAAGTTGTGATGGGAAACGACCAGCGTCTGCGCGACCCGCGTAGTTGGCCGGGGCTTCAAGCCGGCGATGACATCAGCGGTAACGGTCACAACTTCTTCTTCGTGCGCGCGCCGGATGGTCGTTATCACGACATCGCCGCACAGCTTTCCCTCGACCAGCCGTTGCTCACGCGTGGAATCGCGACCGCAGACGTTGATGGTGACGGGCGTCTTGACTATGCAGTCGCGAACCAGTGGGGGACTTCATACTTCTACCGCAACGAAAGCGAAAATGCGGGTGCGTTTCTCGGGCTGAGACTTCGTCTGCCTGTGGGAGACGGTGTGTCGAAGACGCGTGTATGTAGTGAAATCGCTTCGCGTCCGGCAATCGGCGCTGAGGCGCGTGTGTTGCTGCCGGGACGCGCGCCGCTCGTGCAACAGGTTGACGGTGGTAACGGACATTCAGGCAAGCGCAGCCCTGATTTGCAGTTCGGGTTGGGCCAGCTTACCGGAAACAATCCGATTACGGTCGAGTTGCGCTGGCGCGACGCGCGTGGTGTGCAACAGGAAACGATTCAACTGACGCCGGGCCGTTGGTACACCACCGTGCTCGGTAGTGAGAAAGGGGTCAACGATGAGTGCAAATGAGATGAACAATCGAGCGGACCGTCTCGGAGGACTGCGGCGCTTCGCGATCGCCATCACTGTCCTCAACATCCTGGGCCATGCATTCTTTGGCTTCGAACAGTCGTTTGCCCAGCCACTCGTGGCGTTGGCCTCCGCCTACAGCGCCGAGCTGCTGCTCGAATTGATCGACGCGCGTTGCAATCGCCGCCCGCTCAGGTTTCTCGGTGGCGGCCCGCGCAAGTTTGTCGAGTTTTTGCTCTCGGCGCACATCACCGGACTCGCGTGCGCGATGCTCCTTTACGCAAACGAGAGACTTGGACCAGTCATGTTTGCATCCGTCGTGGCGATCTGCTCGAAGTGCGTCTTGCGCGCACCAGCCGAGCGTGGCACGCGTCACTTCTTCAATCCCTCGAACTTCGGCATCACGATCACGCTACTCGCCTTCTCTTGGGTTAGCGTCGCGCCGCCTTATCAGTTCACTGAGAACATGACGGGTGTCGGCGACTGGATCCTGCCCGGAGTGATCGTCTGCACAGGGACGTTCTTGAACGCGCGCTTCACGCACCGGCTGCCCCTGATTGCTGCGTGGCTCAGTGCCTTTGTCGCACAAGCTTTTATTAGAAGCCTGTTATTTGACACTCCTTTTGGCGCGGGTTTGATACCGATGACGGGCGTCGCTTTCATCCTTTACACGTTCTACATGGTGACTGATCCGGCGACGACGCCGAGTGGGCGGCGCGATCAAATTGGGTTCGGTCTCAGTGTGGCCGCCGTTTATGGTCTGCTGATGGTGATGCACGTTGTCTTCGGACTCTTCTTTGCGCTGACAATCGTGTGCGCCGTTCGCGGACTTTGCGCGTTTGCCGTCCGGTGGATCCGCAGAAGTGAGCGTGAAGAGATTGCGGCTCCTGCACTCGTGAGGGAGGCGTGAGATGACACACGCAATCGCCATCGTCGGTATGGCGTGTCGCTATCCGGATGCGCGTTCGCCTGACGAGCTCTGGGAAAATGCGCTCGCACAACGCCGCGCTTTCAGACGCATTCCGGCTGAGCGACTCAATCTCAACGACTATCTGTCGTCTGATCGCCAGAGCCCGGATCAAACATATTCGACAGAAGGCGCCTTCATCGAAGGTTACGAGTTTGATCGCGCGCGCTTCCGCGTGCCGGGCGCAACGTATCGCGCCGCCGATCCGGCGCATTGGCTCACGCTCGATGTAGCTGCCGCTGCACTCGAAGATGCCGGGTTTCCGGAAGGTGATGGATTGCCGCGTGAAGCGACCGGAGTGTTTGTCGGCAACACGCTCACTGGCGAGTTCTCGCGTGCGAATACGATGCGACTGCGCTGGCCGTACGTGCGGCGTGTTGTGCGGAAGATACTTGAAGATAGCGCGTTGGACCACTCGCGGGAGCTCTTCGCTCAGATGGAGGCGCTTTACAAAAAGCCGTTCCCGGAGGTCGGCGCAGAGACGCTTGCGGGCGGACTTTCCAACACAATTGCCGGGCGCGTTTGTAATCACTTCGATCTCAAGGGCGGCGGTTACACGGTCGACGGAGCGTGCGCCTCATCGCTTCTGGCAGTCATAAACGCCTGCACGTCGCTCGTGGTTGGCGATCTCGAGGTGGCCATCGCCGGCGGAGTTGACCTCAGCACAGATCCATTCGAGCTCGTGGGGTTCGCTAAGACTGGCGCGCTCGCCGTAGACATGATGCGGGTTTATGACACGCGCTCGGCCGGCTTCTGGCCCGGTGAGGGTTGTGGCCTCGTCGTGCTCATGCGTCATGAGGATGCGTTGGCTAGAGGGCTGCGAGTTTACGCCGTGATACGCGGTTGGGGTGTTTCTTCGGATGGCAGTGGTGGCATCACGCGTCCGGAGGTCGAGGGCCAGCTCATCGCTTTGCGACGTGCTTACGCGCGAGCGGGTTACGGCCCTGAAACGGTTGCATACTTCGAAGGACACGGAACGGGCACAGCGGTCGGTGACGCGACGGAGCTGCAAACGCTTGCACGTGCGCGCGGCGATACAGCGCCCGCAGTGGTTAGCTCAGTCAAGGCCATCATCGGTCACACAAAGGCGGCGGCGGGCGTTGCTGGATTGATCAAAGCGACGATGGCGCTCGGCGCACAGATCCTGCCGCCGACAGTTGGTTGTGATGACCCGCACGAGGAACTGAAGCGAGATGGCTCTGCGCTACGTGCTCTAAAACAGGGCGAGCTCTTCTCAGCAGGGACGAGCCTGCGAGCGGGTGTTAGTGCAATGGGTTTCGGTGGCATCAACACGCATGTCACTCTCGAAGCGCCACACGATGATCGTCGCCAGTCTCTAACTTCTAAGGAGCGGGCGCTACTCACGTCTGCGCAGGATGCCGAGCTGTTTCTCTTCAGCGCTCGCGATGTCAATCAACTCGAGAATCAAATCGAGCGCGTGCTCGCGTATGCCGAACGTCTTTCACGTAGTGAGTTGACGGATCTTGCTGTGCGACTGTCGGAGACGCTTCGTCCTTTTCCGATTCGCGCAGCGGTTGTCGCATCGAGTGCGGCAAAACTATCGGGCAGGCTTGAAGCGCTGAGATCGCACGTGCGCACCGACGCGACGCCGCTGATCGATTCACATGGCGGCATCTTTTTTGGCGCCGGCCTCTCCTCAGCACGTATCGGATTTCTCTTTCCCGGTCAGGGATCGCCTTCGTATAAGGACGGCGGGCGGTGGGCGCGTCGCTTCAATTACCTCGAAGATTTGTATGCCTACACGCAGCAGAATTGGCGTGGCGACGGCGTCTCGACTGACGTGGCGCAGCCGGCAATCATTGCGTCGTCAGTTGCTGCGCTGCGTGTTCTCTCGAGGTTAGGGATCGTAGCGAGTGTCGCTGTGGGCCACAGCCTCGGCGAGTTGACGGCGCTTAATTGGGCCGGCTCTCTCGACGAGTCCTCGCTGCTTCGAATCGCGCGCGTGCGTGGACGCGCGATGGCGGAGGTTGATGGTCCAACAGGCGCAATGCTGAGTGTGGCCTCTGACCGACAGGCGGTCGAAGAAATTTTGAACGGCGAGAAGGTCGTAATCGCTGGGCTCAACTCGCCGTTGCAGACAGTTCTTTCGGGCGAGGCGCTCGAAATCAGCGCAGTGGCGCGCCGCGCCGAGGCGCACGGGCTGCGCACCATGTTATTACGCGTCTCTCACGCGTTTCATTCGCCCCTCGTCGCGCCTGCAGGGAATCATTTGTACGCGCATCTTGAGCGGGAAGAGTTCGGGCCGCTCCAGCGCCAGGTGTTTTCGAGTGTCACGGGGCGACATCTCAACGGCGATACTGACTTGCGTGTACTGCTTCGCGAGCAAGTGACCTCGCCCGTCCGCTTTATGGAGGCGGTCAATGAAGCGGCTGTCACTGGCGTTGATCTATGGATCGAAGTCGGCCCGGGCCAGACTCTCTGTGGTCTAGTCGGCCAGTTTCGCAACGAGCCCACGATAGCGCTCGATGCAGGCGGGACTTCGCTCCGTGGGCTCTTGAGCGCCGTCGGCGCATGCTTCTCTCTCGGCGCACGCGTCGCTCACGACGAGTTGTTCGCCGATCGCTTCGCGCGCCCCTTCGACCTCGACTGGCGCCCGCGCTTCTTTGCCAACCCATGCGAGCTAGCACCACCAGATCTCCCAGAGCCGCATAGTCTGCCAGACCTGCGAGATCTGCCTGCTATGCCAGACCTGCGTGATCCGCGTGATCTGCCTGGTCTGTTGGACACGGTCCAAGCTGCTGACACTGCGCTCAAACCTGCTGCTGACGGTCTCCAAGCTACTGATTCGCCGCTCGAAGTTGTGCGACGACTTGTGGCCGAGCGGCTTGAGCTTCCCATCGCCACCATCGAGAACGAGAGCAGACTGCTTGACGATCTGCACTTAAACTCGATCAGCGTGGCCCAACTCGTGGCCGAAGCAGCTCGCCATCTCAAAGTTCCACCTCCATCAGCCCCGACTAACTACGCAAACGCCACGCTCTCCGAAATCGCCAACGCACTTGAGGCAGCGGCGCACACGGAGAGCGCGGACGACTCGGACGCAGAAACAAACCCAACCGGCGTTGACGAGTGGGTCAGAGAGTTTTCTGTCGAACTCGTCGAACGCGCTCTGCCCCAGCGAGAGCGTCTATCCGACGCAGGAGACTGGCGCATACTTTCTTCCCCAAACCATCCACTCAAGGACGCCGTGGAAAGATCTTTCGCGCACGCAGGCGCAGGTCGAGGCATCGTGATCCTTCTGCCGCCTGAACCTGATGAAAGTCATATCAGCCTTCTGTTGGACGGCGCACGCGAGGCGCTGAAAGGCGGTGATGATTTCCGTTTCGTACTTGTTGGCGGCGCTGCCAGCTTCGCACGGACAGCTCATCTCGAAGCAAAGAATCTCAACACGTGCGTCGTTGACGTGCCAATGGACCATCCAGACGCAGCCGCGTGGATACTGGCAGAGGCGCTCGCCGCCCGCGGCTACGCAGAAGCACACTACGATTTGGACGGCAGACGCTGGGAGCCGGTCCTGCGACCGCTCGAACTGGAGCCGGAGTATGAGCTACCACTGACGACGAGTGATGTGTTGTTGGTTACAGGAGGCGCACGCGGGATCACTGCGGAATGCGCGCTTCAACTTGCACGCGAATCCGGCGCACGTCTCGCGATCTTCGGTCTTTCTCAACCTGCGGCAGACGACGAGATCATCACGAACCTCGAAAGAATGAAGGCGGCGGGCGTTGACTTCCGTTACTACAGTGTCGACGTCACGAACGCCGCTGCAATACGCGAAGCAGTCCGTAACGTTGAGACGGATCTTGGCCCAGTCACAGCCATCCTGCACGGCGCAGCGCGAAACGTTCCCTGCCTGATTGAGAACCTCGACTCAAAGGCGATCTCCGAAACTGTCGCGCCCAAGATTCGCGGCGCGCAGAATTTACTCGCCGCAATAAACCCTGAACACCTGCGTCTCTTCATCACCTTCTCCTCAATCATCGCGCGGACGGGTCTGCCGGGCGAAGCACATTACGGTCTCGCTAACGAATGGCTCACTCGTCTGACAACCCATTGGCAAATCACACATCCACACTGCCGTTGCCTCGCGATCGAGTGGTCCGTGTGGTCGGGCGTCGGCATGGGCGCGCGGCTCGGCACGGTGGATAGTTTAGTCCGTAAAGGTATCACCCCGATTCCGGTTGAGAAGGGCCTCGACGCATTGCGCAAACTTCTCTGCCGCAAGTCCGGGAACGTCGCTGCGGTGGTCATGGGCCGCTTACGCGACATGCCGACGCTTGAAGTCGAGCGGCCCGAGCTTCCGTTTCTGCGTTTCTTGGAGAAGCCGCGCGTCTACTATCCAAAGATCGAGCTCGTCGTCGACGCAGAGTTGTCCACCGCGACCGATCCTTATCTCGACGACCACGTTTTCCGCGGCGAACGACTGTTGCCCGCAGTGATGGGCATGGAGGCGATGGCCCAGGTCTTCATGGCGCTCACGGAGACGAACGAGCCACCGGCATTCGAGCAGGTAAAGTTTGAGCGGCCCGTCGTGATCCGTGAGGGAGTAGCCCATACGATTCGCGTCGCCGCGCTCGTGCGTGCGCCGGGCTTTGTGGAGGTTGTTCTGCGCAGCTCGGAGACGGGGTATCAGGTCGACCACTTCCGTGCGGTGTGTCGGGTGGCGAGCGCTCCGTTGGACCAGGAGCCACGAGCTGTCAATCCGAGAACGATCGGACTCGACCCGCATCACGACCTTTACGGCAAAGTTCTGTTTCACACCGGACGCTTTCAACGTCTCCGTGAGTATAGAACGCTGAAGGCCACGGAGTGCGCGGCCGAGATCATACCCGATGGCACGACCACCTGGTTCGGCCGCTACTTACCGGCTGGTTTAGTACTGGGAGATCCGGGCGCTCGTGACGCCGCCATCCACGCGGTCCAGGCGTGCGTGCCGCAGATCACGCTCTTGCCGGTAGGTGTCGAGAGAATAACCGGCAGCCTTAATGCTTCAGCCGGTGGATTTTTCGTACGCGCGAACGAGAGAGAGCGTTTCGCGAACGGCTTCGTCTACGACGTTGAGCTAACCGACACCGAAGGGCGCGTGCAAGAACGCTGGGAACGACTACACCTACGTACGATCAACGGCACAGACTTTAAAGGTCCCTGGCCGGAAGGATTGCTAACTCCATACGTCGAACGGTGTCTGCTCGCGTTGGTTCCTGAAGCAAACGTTTCGATCGCGTTCGAGCGTAATGGAACAGCGGATCGCCGCGAGCACAGCACTCACGCAATTGAGACGGTTCTCGGCGCAGGCTGTGTAATTAGACGCGCAGATGGAAAACCTACCGCTTGCGACGGACGCAACGTGTCTGCCTCGCACTGCGGCGACCTCACGATGGCTGTTGCCGGACACACTCCCGTCGGTTGCGATCTCGAGCTCGTCACAACACGACCATCCGAAACATGGTCCGACATGCTCGGCGCTGAGCGATTCAAGCTTGCGGAACTCATCAGCCGTGAAACACAAGAAACGCTGGATGTGGCCGCGACGCGCGTCTGGACGTCAATCGAGTGTCTGAAGAAAGCTGGCGCCGGAACGACTTCGCCTCTCATCTTCGTAAGTGCGGCGCTTAACGATTGGATCTTGCTTGCGTCGGGCGAGTTGAAAATCGCCTCGGGCGTGATCAAGAGGGACACTCAGAAAGAAGATCTGGCGGTAGCGTTGTTAACGGGAGGCGGAGATGCGCGTGTATGAATACCGGCACGTCGTCGGCTTTGAAGAGACGAACCTGATCGGAAATGTCTACTACGCCAACCACGTGCGCTGGCAGGGACGCTGCCGCGAGATGTTCCTGCGTGACCGCGCTCCCGAGGTTATCGAAGCGCTCAAGCACGGGCTAGTTCTCGTGACGACGCGCGTTTCGTGTGAGTTCATGGCGGAGCTCTTCGCCTTCGACGAGATCACGTTGCGCATGCGCCTCGGTGAGCTGGCGCAGAACCGCATCACGATGAACTTCGAATACTGGCGCGGCGAAGAGCTGGTCGCGCGCGGCGAGCAACAGGTCGCCTGCATGCAGCGCGAGGGCAAGCAGGTGGTTCCCGTTCCCGTGCCCACCCAGTTGCGAGAAGCGTTGAAAGAATATGCAAGAGCCTGAAGCCACAAGAAACGAAGACACGATTGCGTCACACCGTCGCGCAGTCGAGCGCGTGATCACGTCTGCGCGTGAGCGGCTGTGTGAGCCCATCTCGTTGCGAGACATGTCGCGCGTCGCGTATCTCAGCGAGTTCCATTTCAATCGCGTGTTTCATCAGATCACGGGTCTGCCGCCGGCAAAGTTCATCTCGGCGATGCGGCTGAATGAGGCGAAGCGGCTGCTACTGAATACTGACCGGAGCGTTACCGACATCTCCTTCGAAGTCGGCTACAACAGTCTCAGCACTTTCACTAGGCGTTTCACGCAACGCGTCGGGCTTGGACCACGTGAGTTTCGGTATCTTGCTGAACGAATCACGCCTGCGTCGGTCGAGTCGCTTTGCGCGCACTACGCGGAGCTGCGTGCGACGACCCATTCAGTGGAAGGGTTCGTCGACTTGCCCAAAGCTGATGAGCGACCGATCTTCGTCGGACTCTTCCACGCGCATATACCGCAGAGCCGGCCTGTCGGCGGCGCTCTGCTTACGTCGCCTGGCGCCTTCTGTATAGGGCCAGTGCCCGACGGAATCTATCACCTGCTCGCTGCAGCCCTGCCGCCCCTTACCGACACGCTTGGCTACTTGTTACCTGACAACGCGAATCTCCTGGTCGGCGCGGGGAATGGTCCAGTGATCGTCCGACAGGGGCGGGCGAATGAGCTATTCAATATCTCGTTGCGACCGATGGCATTGACCGATCCGCCACTCCTCGTGTCTCTCCCATTCCTATTAGAGTGAGTTCACTAGGTTTTCCAGAGCTTCAACAAACTCGGGATGAGCAACAACGTGCTGACCGCGCAGGTCAAAAGGCACAGACAGATCATGACGCCGAGCTGCACGTTGGGAGCGATTTCAGACAGCATCAGCACCGAGAACCCCGCCGTGATTGACGCGGCGCTGACGCACACCGCCGGCCCGGTGAGCTCGAGCGTGCTCCGCAGAGCTTCGCCCGCAGGCATGCCTTGACGAAGCCTCTGCCGGTAGGCCGTCGTCAGATGGATCGCAAAATCCAACCCGATGCCGAGCGCAATTCCCGCGAACATCGAGTTGGCGATTCCCAGCGGCGTGCCTGCGAGCGCCAGCGCGGCGAGCACCAGTAACAGACTGAATGCGACGGGCAGAATAGCGATGAGCCCCATTCGCACCGAGCCAAGCAATATCGTGATGAGAATCAGATCAGTCACAAGCGCTAAGGCAATCGACGACACTTGTCCCTGAACTAACAGTCGCACCGTGAGATAACTGATCCATCCATCGCCGAACGGCACGATCTTGTGACCCAGTCCCTGGGTTGATGTCTCGCGCTCGGCGGCTCGTAGCACGTTGTCGATGCGGCTGTAGTCAGCGTCACGGATGAAGATCGTTACGCGCGTCCAGCGATGATCGTCGTCAACTCTCTCGCGAAGCGGAGACTGGGTCGCGTGCGAGAGCACCTTCAACGCAGCGTCAGCATCTGCCTGCCTGAGAGGAAAGCGTCCAGTCTGCAGCGCTGCCCGATAGGCGTTATAGCTTAGTCCAGCAACCAGTGAAGAGTTGGTCCTCACCACGTCGTTGAAGAGACAGTTGACGGCCCCGACATACGGAACTCTCGCCAGCACCCATTCGAGGGAGCCGAGCGCTTCGAGACCTTCCTTGCTGTTGAACCAACCGCCGTGTGTCGCGTCCACCATTAGCTCGAGCGCGGTCGTTCCCGCCATCTTCTCGTTGAAGAACCTGTCGCCGCGCACGATGTCGCTCTGATTTGGCAGGTTTCGGATCCAACTATCGTCGACCCGGAGACGCGTGAGCACGAGACCGGCGCACGCTGCGACGAGCAGAGCGCAGATGGCCACGCGTCGCGGACTCGCTCGACCCGTCAGGAAACGCAGCGCCGACAAGGCCGGACGCCCGCCGAGAGTTGGCTCCTTTTGCGACTCTCCTTTGCAGCGCACGTTAGGTTTCATGAGCGTGAGCATTGCCGGCACGAGTGTGAACGTGAACAACGTCGAGAAGACGATCGCGGCAGAGCCGAACAGACCGAAGACGCGCAGCGGGTTTAGACTCACGGCCGCCATCGACAACAATCCGACAACGGTTGAGACGGCTGTCGTAGCGACGGGACGAGCGGCGCTGCTGAACGCCGCGATGATCGTCTCCTCGGTCGTCGAATGTTCAGCGCACTCTGCTTCGTTGAAGTAATGCCCGAGCGCGTACACGTCATCGGACACGCCGACGCAGATGAGCACCACGGGCAGCACCAACGTCGTGACGAACACTGGCTGACCGGTGAGGCCCATCAGGCCCGCCATCCAGATAAGACTCACTCCGATTTCGATCAGCGATAACAGCGCGGGGGCGGGATGGCGAAACGATAGAAACAACATCACGCCAAGCACGGCGATGACAGCGGGAATCAAGCGCGCGAGATCGCGAGCGGTCGCTGCGCCGAGGACGGCTTGCGCGAGCGCCGACCCGCTCAAATAGACCGTGTCTTTGCCCCATGACTCACTGGCAATCAACGCGCGCGTCTGTTCAAGCAAGCGGTAGCGGTCAGCTCCCGGCTGCACCTTCGCGATGATGGCCGCGCCCTTCGCGTCGCGCGAGACCAGCAGTCCGGTGTCATAAGCTCGCCTGCCCACGTCGCGGCGCAGTTGTTGAATCGTCTCCGTGTTTAGTTGGTCCCCCAGGCGGTATAGCGGGCTGGTGTCAACCTTGCCATTAACGAGATCGATGCGCGGCACGGTGGAGAGGCTGACGACGGAGTCTGGGACGACTCCTTCAACCCGAGACAGCCCATCACTCAAGCGGGCGATGCGTTGGAGTGTCTCAGGCGTGTAAATGCCTGACTGATTGCCTACACCTATCAACACAAGATCGCGCAACTCGAAACGCGACGCCGCCTGGTCGCCTTCGGCAAACTGCGGCAGTCCAGAGGGGATTAAGGAGCGGCCGTCAAGCCGCAGTTGAATTCGTGGGATGAAGACGAGTGCGCAAACGGTGACAACGCCGGCGAGCGTGACGACGAGACGCGGGTGTCTGACGGAAAACCTCAGGAGGCGAGTAATCAGAAACACAGTGCGACCTTGAATTGGCTGAATACGGCGCCTTGGCGCGGCGCCGCTCAGTCCAAACTACCGTGTAACCCGCCACTTTTCTTGTTCGATCTTGCTAAAGTCAGATCGCTCAGGGCCGGCCTGGCATTCCAATACCCCCCGGAGAACCTCCGACGGTAATGGTTACAGGAAGAAGTGCATTGGTGACAGTGTCCAGAACAGATACGCGTCCTGTGTTATAGCCCATAATAAATAGCCGTGCGCCGTCCGGTGTTACCGCAATTCCAGGCACGCCAAAAAATGTATTGGGAGTGCCGTTGGGAACTGAGATGCGTTGGCCGGTGTCCGTCACGTTATCATTACTATCGATACTAAGCACCGCCAGGTTCGAGTCTTGAAAATTACTGATGTAAGCTTTTCTCCCATCATGCGTAATTGCTACGCCACTCGTATTGAACGAAGTGACCGTTCCAAGAAGTGTAATAGCTCCGGTGTTGGTCACGGTCCCGCCATTAATCGACAAGACGGTTACTAAACCGCTGTTCGAATTTGTCACCAGTGCTCTTCGTCCATTGGGTGTAATGGCTATTGATCGAGCTCCGCCAGTAGCTCCAGACAGTGTCACACGCTGACCGGTGTCTGTGAGAGCGCCATTAGAATTAATATTTAATACGGATACCTGATTTGTATCAGCGCTCAAAATCAGGACAAGCGTGCCATCCGGCGAGATAGCGGCGCCCTGGTTACTCGGCAGTCCCGAAACAGAACCAACAATAGTGCGCTGCTGCAGATCAACAGAAATAACATTCCTTACGCCACCACCATCCGCGACAACGCCAAATCGACCATTGGGCGTAATCGCAACGCTTTCCGGGGCCGCCATCAAGGGACCGGTACCGAGTGTTCCACTCACCGCAGGCGGGTTTGCTGTCAGATCAATAAAGGTTAAGGTTCCGCTGGAAAAATTGGAAACAATACCCAGGCGACCATCCGGCGTAACGCTTGCGCCAAAAGGAGAACTTCCCACCGGTAGAGTAACGCGAACAGAGTTGGTTGTAAGATCGATAACTGCCGCCTGGTTGGTGCTTAGTGCTACGACTGCTAATGTCCCTCCAACGCGCGCAATGATATCGCCAACATTCGTGATACCACCTGGTACGGGCGGCGTCGGAGTTGATGTGCCTGAGAGCACTGACCCGTCCGGCTTCTGGAAAGTGACGTTGACTACAAGATTGCCTTGTATACTCGGTACATTGGTGATCGAGAACGTGCCATCAGCACTTGTTGAACCAGTGCGACCGAGCACGCTGACGCTGGCGCCGGAAACAGGAGTTGAACTTTCGTCGATCACTCGACCGATAACTGTAGTCAACGGATCGGGAATGACGGTTACGCGAACATCAGCGGCCGTTCCAACATTGCCTCCAATATCAGTGGCCGTTGCCCCCAGGGTGACACTTGCGACACCAGTGGGCACTGTAAAGTTAAATTGATAGGGCGCTGCGGAGTCGGTGAAAACAACATTTCCATTCACCAGGAAATTAACTGACGCCACCTGTACATCATCTGTGGCTTGCACTGTGATCGGAAGCACTGTTCCTTCAAACACAGTAGTCCCAGCGGCGGGAGCGGTGATGCTAATGACCGGCGGAATACCTGCCTTGTCTTCAAGCGCAACGTATTGTCCGATGTAGAGCCGGCTATCACCATTGACTCCGTTTTCCTGAATCGACCGATCGGCGGTTAGATAAACGAACTGATTATCAACCGCGATGCCGGTGCCATTGTCGTCGCGAGCCGGGAAGTCAAGCCGAGCACGCACGGAAGGAGTTGCCGGGTCGTTGACATTCACGATCGGCACGCCATTCACGAAAAACACGTCAGCGCCAAAGATGAACTCCCGAACCTTCGCAACATCTGTCAGAATGCCGCCTAACGCCTGAGTGGTTGTTGCCAACAGTCGCGGCGCTGTCGGCGTGCTGAAATCGATAGTCTTAAAACTGCCTGAAAAATCAGCGAGGTACGCTATCGTTCCCTCAACAGTCAGATCACGAGCGTCGGTGGTGGTCAGACTACCACGCGCAACGGGACTGCTCGGGCTGCTTACGTCGACGATCCTCAGACTATTCCCATCTGCGATCACGGCAAGATTGCCGCTCACATCAACGCCTCTCGCAAACCCGGGCGTATCAAGTGTTCCGATCAGCCTTGGGACAACCGGATCACTAACATCGATGATCTGCAAACCGGCCGGACCATCCGCCACGTAAGCGAGATTGCCGGCCACTACTACATCGTTTGCTTCACCCGGTGTATCAAGCGCGCCAAGCAATGCGGGAACAGCAGGATTGGTAACATCGATTATCCGAAGACCGGCAGAACCATCGGCAATGTAGACACGATTGCCTATTACTCTCACGTCATTGGCATTGCCGGGAGTGTCCAGCGAGCCGATGATCCGTGGCGAGCGCCGATCGGAAACATCGACCACTTGTAAGCCGGTTGAACCAGCAGCCACGTAGGCGATGTTGCCGGAGACATCGACGTTGTTCGCAAAACCGGGAATGGATATGAACGAAAGCGCTGTCGGCGGGAAACTGGTAACAGTCACCTGGACCGTAGCAGTATGACCGTTGTTAGTGACCGTGACCGTGGCAGTACCGTCAGTACCGGCGAAGACCAGGCCATCAGTCGCACCGAAGTTGGCCACTGAGAGGTTGCTGGATACGTAATTTGTCCCACGACTCCTCGAGGTGAGATTGATCGAGTTGCCATCCGTCAGCGTGCCTGTGACAGTTAATTGCTGTGAAGCCACACCGATGATCGTGTTGACAGTCAACGTGATGGTTGCCGGCGTGACCTTAATCGATTTCAACACCTGGGCCAGATTGAAACTATTTGGATCGAGCGGATTACTACCGCTCTCCACTTCCAAACCGTCGCCGATGCCGTCGCCGTCAGTATCGAAAACCCGCAGACCAGTGCCTAGCTGAAACTCTTTGAGATTAGTCAGACCATCACGGTCGAAATCTTCCTGTGCATCGACAGGATTCTGAGGATCCAGGCCAAGCGTGGCCTCAACGTCATCGGGTATTCCATCGCCGTCTGTGTCAACATTCGACAGCAAAACGGTTGCTTTGATAATGCCCGTGGCGCCATCGTTGCTCGCTTGAAGGACCACAGTTCCGCTTGAAACAGCGGTCACTAATCCATTCGCATTCACGGTAGCGATTGCGGGATTGCTGCTGGTGTAATTGGTGCCCGTACTGGCGGCGCTGACATCCTTTGTAGAGTTGTCGGGATAGGTTGCAGTGACGACCAGTTGAATCGTTTGTCCTGCTGAAGTGAAGGATGGATTTGCCGGTCCAATGCTTAACGCAATGGGAATCGCGGTTGCCGCACCCAGCTTAATGGTGGGCAGGTTCACTGCTCCGTTTGCGGGGATCGTAAAGTAATCGGATTCACCGGAGATCGTGACGCCGTTTCGCACGCAGGTAGCGCGAGCTTTGACCTGGCCGAAGTTAGCAGGCACGTTTGGCAGGACCCAGGAGCCATCCGGATTCACCTGGACCGTACGATTGAGAACACTAACGGTACAGTCCTGATTAAGCTGGGCCAGAACACCGTGCGCCGCGCACAAAAGCACTAACACGACGCCACTAACTCGCAACAGGTGAGGGATTCTTATTCTCACGGCTATCTTCTCTCTGATTGTTTAGCCATTTGAGCGGCCAATTCCGCTTCGATATATTCAGTCAGCAACTGGACGCTGGGAACGCCGTCGATCCGTTTGCCATTTACAAAGACGACCGGACTGCCGCGGAGACCTCGTTTCATACCTGCAATAAGATCCGTCTCCACTCGAGGCGCATACTTGTGCTGCTGAAGTGTTTCGGCAAACCCTCTCTGATCGAGACCCAACTGTCCCGCTTGAACGATCAAATCCTGCTCTCTCAATGCGTCCTGGTGCTCGATGACATAACTCGCAAATTCCCAAAAACGGCCATACCGGGCGGCTATCATCGTTGCCTCGTGAGCCAAAGCGGCCTGCGGGTGAAACAGCAGTGGAAAATTTCGAAATTGCAGGCGAACTGTCTTCGGATACTTTTTGAGCATCTCGTCCAACACGCTGAGGGCCGGACGCGTTACCGGACTCTGCAAATCTGCGAAGAACTCGAGAGTGACCGGAGCGTCTGTCGGACCTTTGCTCATGAGGGTGTCGGTGATCTCGGATAGAGCCTGTAAACGACTTCCCTCTGCGGTGACTAAACTCTTCAGTTGTTCGACCGAACGCGTACCTGAATATCCGTTTCCATTGATAAAGAACGCGGGGGTTCCCTGCACCCCGAGTTTTTCACCTTCAACTCTGTCTGCTTCGATCAGTTGCTTGATGCGCTCGCTATCGAGATCTCGTCTGAAACGCTCCAGATCCAGATTCAAGCTTTTGGCGTAAAGCAACAGGTTCTCTCGAGTGACCGCGGCTTGATGTGAGAACAACAGGTCATGCATTTCCCAGAACTTTCCCTGCTCGGCCGCAGCAACCGACGCCTGATGGACCAGCAATGCAGCCGGGTGAATGTTGAGTGGAAAGTGTTTGAACTTAACCGTGGTGGGAATGCCGGCAACGCCTTTGGCTTGAACTTCCCTGACAGCGGTCGCGAAGTGCGCACAAAACGGGCACTGAAAATCTGAGAAGACCACGATCTCCACTGTACCTGGTCCAGCGGAAGAGGCAGGCGTCTTCGTCTGCGCCACTGCGGTGAGCGAAACTAACAGCAGGAGAAGTAGTGCGAGAATTTTCATTTCTTCGTGCCTGTTGCGACCTGAGTCGGGGGTTGGATCGGTGGCGGCCATGAGCGTGGACGAAAATTCTCATCCACAATCAGATCCCGCGTTCCTGGCGGCAGGATCTGTAGCGTCTTCAGGAATTCAATCAACGCGTCCTGTTCGGGCGCTGGTAGTAACTTAAATGCTTTCCGCGACGCCTCGGCCTCGCCTGCATGGGCCAATACTGACTGGCGCAGCGTCGTGAAGAGACCGTGATGAAAGAACGGCGGCTCGTTGGCGGAGCCCCACAATCGCTTCGTCAAAAACCGGCAGTTGCCTTCCCTGAACTTTTTGGACCACTGCGTCTGGTTCATATCGAGCGGTTCAGCGTCGCCAGGCTCGCAAATGTTGTGAAGCTTAAAGTCGGTAAAAGCTTCGACCCATACCATGCCTGATGTATCTGGTCGCAGTCGCGGCGGCGGCAAGATGCTGCTGGTGAGATCCACTTTCAAATCAGGCAGCTCACCACTACGCAGATTACCGGGCAGGTTAAATGGATTTGGTTCTGAATAAATCCAGCCTTGCTTATCGAGCGGAAGCTTCGGGATATGACAAGAGGCACAACCAATCTGCGTAAAAACAGACTCGCCTAATATCACCGCGCGCTCGATCACAGGATCACGAGGGATCACGCGGCCGGGTACCTGCAGCACGGCCTGGTAGAGTGTTACCGCCGTTAGATCGGCACGCGTCATTTCGTTCTTGAAACCATCACCGTCGGGATCGGTATCGAGACCAAAGCGTTCGGTGCTTTGGATTCCGTGATGATGATTGAAAGCAGTGTCAGTGAAGTCGCGTAGCGAAATGAGGTTACTGGCCTGATGCCACGGCCGGATGGCGAGAGTTGGTGGATTGTTAGAGCCGGTTGTGAGCAGGCTCAAACGCCCGAGGCCTTCTACCTTCGAAGTGTCCCAAAGGCCCTGCTTAGTGAGTGTTAGTTTTCCAAAATGAATTCCTTTGGCGACGAGCTCTTTGGTCTCACCGGGTTTAATGGAGTCGCGGACTGATTGCAGCTCCTCGGTAATCTGTCGCGCCAGCATCTCGAGGTATCCGGCGCCGAACATGCCGTGGTGGCGCGTAGATTGGCGATTGACTGTAGCGATGCGCTCTGGCCCGACTCATCGACACCGCCGCGTGTCGGCAACTTATCAGAGGAATCGAATGACACGGAATCGAACCGTTGGCCCAGGACAAAGACATTGGTGACGAAATCGCCGCCGCCACCCGAGATTCCGTAAGGAGCGTTGTGACAACCGGCGCACGAGTTTGCGTCGGGCGCTGAGATGCGATTGAAAGCACGAGCGCCGGTCAGTGGTCGTGACGGATCCGAGAGCGGCCGCCCCGTGCCCTTTGTGAGCGGACGACCGCCACCTTCCTGCTCGGTCCAGTTGGCGTTGAAGAGCAGCTTGCCGTGCGCCAAAAGTTTTTCAAGTGGCAGGGTGAATTCTTCCCCATCTTTCAGATGGCGCGGCACCGAGACTTCTCGACCTATGGTTGAAGGTCGTTCGTCAACCGCTATTTTTGGCGTTGGATTTTGGGCCAACGATTGCCGCATTACAAATCCTAAGAGAAGAATCAGGAGTGCATAGCTTATGAACCGTCGCACCAAAGTGGGCTCGCTTGAAATCGAACAATGTTCAATGCAAAACTTTTTCATAACTCAATCGCGAGTAAGCTAACTCGTGAACCAACCTTCCTGAGATCTCACTAGTATTCCGCGTAACCTCCGACTAGAATCGGCGTATGAGACGAAATCGTTCTCCAGGTTTGTTGCTCGCTGGGGCCTACACGATACTTTGCTTTCTGGCAATTTCTTACATCGTCGTGAGCAGTACAATTACACATGGTCAGTTCGAACTTGCCGGCATGTTTATCTTGATCCTTGGTCTACCCTGGAGCATCATCTTTGCGATCACGTTAGCGTCTTTCCACATGTCTTCCGCCTGGATAGCGGCCGGTGCAATGCTTCTCAGTTGCATTATGAATGGTTACCTTCTGTATAAAATTGGCTCTCGACTATCCTGGCGGTTTTGATAATTCCTAATTTGCTTTAAACCGGATTACCCGTACGACCTGTCGTTGCTCGCGTCCTACTACGACAAACGCGGTGTATGCTGCGACAAAATTGTCTTTCACCGAGGCCAGTTCCACATGAGAGACCAATTCCATTTCTGTCGACTTCGTCGGTTCGTTTAGATCGCTCCAAATTTGGGTTCCATCAGAACTAATCCGCGTGATCCACAATCCGCGATCCTTCATTCCACCAACAATGAATCCTCCACTTGCAATAGGAACTGCCCGGAATGAAGTTCCCGGACGTTGACGATTCGCTAATGACTTACTCCAGAGTTCGCTCAGGTTAGGTGCAAGTGATTTCATCAGGATCTCGGAGCCGTTCGCCGAATTCTTTTCGATCAGCAGCAGGTAGGATCCATCACTTCCGCGCGCGACGTCGGTTGGACGACCTGAGAAAGATGCTTTGGCCAAAATTTCGCCCTTGGTCGACATTCGCCCAACCCAAGTGGTCCCATTTGAAAACGTCCCTTGTTCGCCAATCAGCAATATATTCCCGGGCGAATCTTCCAACGCATTAATTAGCGTCATCCCTTCTTCACCTGGGTGATATTCGGCAATCATTTCTCCTTCCCGATTGATTTCAGCCAGTAGTGGTTGAACCCCCACACTTCCGACGAAGACCAGATTCCCATCACTAGTAACAAGAGTGCGCCTGATAACTGGCGAACGGCCGCCGAACTTAACAGTGCTGATGCCACTTGATTCATTCGAGTGAGTCAGCCGCAGCATTCGCATGTATCCATCGATAGTTGGTACTAAGAGGAAGCCACGGCCGCTGAAAAAGGCAAATCCACCACCGCCATCGAAACTGCGCGGATTTAGCGTAACTGCATCGGTAGTTGTTAATGCTGAAACTGGATTCTGCTGCGATAAGATCTGACCTGCACCATCAACGGTCGCCCATACCAGATTCTCGACTTCACGCCCGCGATCCCTCAGGCGGACGGCTATTAATAGTTCCGTCTTAGCTCCGTCTGCAGACAAGGCAACGCCACGAAGTTCATAATCGCGTTGAGGATCCGATAAGGTGGTTCGCACAACAGGACCAGGAATTCCGCTCTCTTCCGCATGAATGTATTCAGCGCATGCCAGGACTAAAGCGAAGACTGCCACTAGTGAAAGGAACATTTTCCTGGTCATATTGGGGACACCATTCTCAACTTCTTGCTGGTCACCTATGGACAGCATTTGCAATATTGCTCCTGACGCTCTTTGTAGGCCGCGAAAAACCCAGCGCCGCGAAGAACAAGCCAGTAAGTGTCAGAATAGGTGAAGCAATCTGCGCGCTGTAGGAAGTAACTTACACATTGAGCTACCGAGAGCGTTGCGGGACAGGAGGAGGGATAAGCGGCGTTACACACGCCCTCCATACGGGTTCTCATTCCGTTGTCGCACACCTCGCGGGTAGCCGAGAGATCGGCTCCCGGGGCAGCGCAACTCTGATAGCAGATATCGTGTTGATTGCACGGCAGTGGACCAGCATCTGCCTTGTTCTCAATAGCGCCGGTCGGGTTAGCCGGTGTGCGGAAATCCTCTCCAAAAGCAGTCGGCTTTTGATTCAGGAGGCCGAACGGATACACGCCGGCTAAAATCTGCATCGGATCGTCCTTATGCGAAGGTGTTACAGGGTTGCTGCAACCATCTACCACATGTTTGCGAAGGTTATTATCAATCTGGGTACGCTTCGGACATTTGTTTTCCAGCGGTCCCGGGAATATGACCCCAACCGTCTGCCCGAGTTTATTCAGCACCTCACCGTTAAAACAGCAAGTATTGGAATCCTTGGGATTCGTGCCGTTTTGGGCACTATCCGCCACACAGTTATTACCCTGGCAAATCTTGCAAGCCGGACAATCAGCTACCGTTCCGTTCGCGGCTGGATTGCCGCCGCAGTGCCAGCCGGCCTTCAACACGCCGATCCCCGGATTCGAGCTGATTATTTGCCCGTCATCACTCACCGTCCCCGTTCCGATCGCCACGAACGATCCGATGTCGTGATCGAACGAGTACATCTCCGTCACCGCACGCGGCGCAAGGCCATCAACGTTCGGCAAAGTTATGCGCGCAGGCGGATTGAAGATCGCTCCCGCCGGCTGGATCGTCACGATGAATCTCGGTTGCTGTCCAAAGCCCGGTGACATCGGCACCTTGTCCGCATGGACCACCGTCACACTCACACACCCCGTCTTCGATCCGCCGGGAAACGTGACTTGTCCGGGGCCAAAGGTCAGGGAGAATCCGGGAGCCTCCGGAATCGTCAGCGTGCCGCCGCCCGTGGTAGGCGTAACGCAGAGTTGATTGGCCGGATTGAGTGGTAACAGAAAGATCGGCGCGGTGAGCGTGTTGTTGAGCCCGGCGACCGTAACCAGATCGTAGTCGAGGCTCGGAAACGTACCGGGTCGCTGCGCCGTCGAACCATCCACCAGAAGCTTCACAATCCCCACCGGCGCTTGTGGAATGGTGAACTGACCTTGCGGATCCGTCTGCACGGCCGCTACTGACTGCACGATGCTGACGTTCGCGTTCAAAACCTGAGTAAGAACCGCGCGGATCGTCACGCCCGGAATCGGAACGTTGCTGTTATCGAGCACCACACCCGAGATCGTGGTCTTTGCTACATCGCCCGGCGCACGCCCGGAAGCAGTGAAGCTTGCCGGAAAAGATTCATTCGCAGGGAAATTGGCTTCGACGAGATTATTCGCGTTGCCTTCCTGGAATCCCAACGTCAAAGTAGCAGCCGCTCTGCCGTCAGAATCCGTGGTCACTGTAAAACTGGATTGACCATCAAAGCTGCCTCCACCTTCCTTCACCGAAAACGTAACCGGCACCCCGCCCAGCCGGTTATTTCCCTTATCAACCACGACGGCGATCAAAGGCTTGGGAAGAGACTTATTGACTTCGCCGAGTTGATTGTTTCCTGTATCGATGACAATCTTTCCTGCTGGTCCAAGCGTTGCAGTGGCTGCAAAGATCGCCGTGCCTGCAAAACCTACCGAATAAGCCTCGACTGAGTTGGCGCCCGCGCCTGCTCGCATACCGAGCTTCCATTGCGCCTGGGCAAAGCCCTGTGCGTCGGTCATGACAATTGCAGACGGAGCAAAGTTGCCCCCCGTGCTGACCATTCCATCATCTTGAGTTACTTTGAAAATTACAGGCTTGTTGGAAACTGGATTGCCATTCTCGTCATTTAAGGCGATCACAAGCGGAGCCGGCACGGCAGTACCGATAATCGCCGTCTGATTGTTTCCCGAGACGGGTCGAATTTGCGCGCGTGTGATGGCTTCGCGGGTAATGAAAATCTGAGTAGTCGCCGCATTTCCGACACGGTCGCGTGCGACTGCCTGAATAACGTTCAGTCCCATTTGTAAGGGCACGTTGGTCGCGAGGAACGTGCGATTAGCAACCTGCGCTGGAAGCCCACTCACCGTAACCTGAGCCTGTTGATCGTTCACAGTTCCAACCACGATGTCGTTCACGTTCCCGACTATCGAGACCGCAGCTTCAGTCGTCACAAACTTGTCTGCCGGCGATGTGATGGTCACATGAGGCGGAGTTGTATCAAGCGTGACTTCCATGCTCGTGGTCCCGACTGCGCCGGCCACCGAAGTCGCAGTCGCAGTGATAATGTTTGGGCCTTCAGCGAGGGGGAGCATGACGCTGAACTGTCCATTTGCTACTGGCGTGGCAATCGAGTTGATCGTTAATGTGGCGGTGGGATCGTCAACAGTGCCTGTGATTGTCGTGGGACTAAGGTTCAGATAGCTAAGGTTGGCCGGCGAAGTGAAAGTCACCTTCGGCACTGGGGCAAAAACCACGCTCAACGGCGCAAGATCATTGCTGTTTCCCGCGACGTCTACCGCTCGTAAATTGACGGCATTCGATCCTGGCGTCAATGTAACGCTGCAGGTAAATGTGTTTGCGGTAACGAGCGCAGGTGTACTGTTGCAAGTGAGGCTGGCAAGTCCGGAAAGGGTGTCAGTTATCGTTCCGGCGATGACCAGTGGCGACGTAAACACCTTCGCGCCATTAGGCAGAGAATTGACACTGATTGCGGGTGGCGTTTTGTCGAGGTTCACGGTGATGAGCGTGCTGGCAGCGTTGCCTGCGTTGTCTAAGGCTACTCCGGTAACAGGCTGCGCAGCGCCTTCCGCAGTCACAGCAATTGGCAGAGGACAAGACGCGATGCCGCTGGTAGCGTCCGAACAAGTGAAACTGACGGTAACGTTGGAGTTGTTCCATCCGGCGGCATTAGGCGCCGGCGTTACCACACCGGTGATAGTTGGTGCGACATTATCAACGCCAATAATCTGAAGACTAAGACTCTCGCCCGGAGAGCCGCGCATCTCAACGCTCAGTTTATTTGTCGATAGCAGCTTAACTGGCTTAGTAAGTAACTTGATAGTGGCGTTGAAATCGCTTGGCTTAAAGATCTGGACACCGTTCAAGGTAATGATTGCGCTGGACACTCTGCTACTATCAATCTGCATAGTAAACGTGGTGGAAGGATCCAGTACGTTAAACGTCGTAATCACGGGAGCGGGCACACCCGTCGCACGCACAACACTCACTGGTCCATACGCTTTGAAAGTGTGGCTTTGCGCCTGGATCGAGGGCGTCCAAAGAAGGCAAACACTGATTGCAGCAAGGACAATCAAAGTCTTTGCACACCGACGCCGAATCTCTGAAACGATCGAAGGCAGGTACGGCGCGTGAAAAAGGCCGGGGCTCTTTTCCATCGTAGTCCTCTGTATTGAGAGTCAAAAGGCTGAGTTAGCGAGTGTGCAAGGAAGCAGAGGCTCGTGAGAATCAGCCAACAAAAAACTGTGCGAGGTCACGCATTCATATGCGAGGCGCGGAACCCTATAGCAAAAGCGGTAAGTGTGTCAAGAAGTTTTTTAAGCTCCTGTAGTTTTTTAAGCTCCGTGTTTCAAAATACGGGCGTCCTCCTAAAAAGCGGCTTTCACATAACAATGTCCGATGCTGGGTTTTTATTTCAGCCACACGTTTTTCGCGATCCGGTCCAACATAAGTAAGAAGAATATTTAGCCACGGATAAACACGCAAAAGAATTTCTTTTTAATCGGTGGTTATCCGTGGCAAAAAGCGCTCACGAGAAAGCTTCTGACATCTCTTTGATTTGCGCTCGGGCGGCGGGATTGATTTCGCCGACTGTTTGCAAAAATTTTGGATGCTTCATCGCCGAACCGATGTAGGTCCAACGCTGCGCTTGTCTCTGAATCACGCGGAATTGCTTTTGTTCAGACTCGCTGAAATTTCTTCCGGCGGCGCGCTGTAATGCTTGCATGTCAAACTCGACTTGCTGCGGAATCCCGCTGTCGATTAGCGCGCCGATATCCGCGTAGTCGCTGATTCCCTTCTCGATCTCCGTGACACTGTGGTTGTCCGTCAGCGCCTGGACCATCAGCGTGTCGAGTTTCGTGTGTTGCGCTTCTTCCGCCCAGTGATGACGTAGCAAGCTCTTGAATTGCGGATCGAGATCTTCGTCGTCGCGAACGCTGTCGAGGTAATGCGCTTGCGTCATCCATTCGATCCCGAGGATAACGAGCGCCACGCCGAGCGGGCTGTGGGCCAAAACCGCCGCTCCGATCGCCTCAGCCGGCCCAATCGTTTCGCAATAAGTAACGAAACCCGCTTTGAACTCCTCCGCAAACTTCTTGAACAAATGAATGTGCTTGGCCTCTTCGCTCGCGAACTGCAAGAGAGCGCGCGTACGATAGTCGTCTTCATTTAAATGCGGCCGCGCGTGGTCGAGCACGAAAGGCAGAATAAACTCCTCGACTACGCCGAACGTGTAGAGATAGCCGTAGCCGCGAATCTGATTGAGCAGAATCTTCTCCTCTGCGGTGAGAAAATCCAGCGACTCGACTCGCGCTAACGACTCGGGCATGAAAGGTTTCGTGAAATCGAGGCGCTTGTCGCCGCCGATAATGTCTTCAATTCGCCAGTTAGCTTTTACGGACGCCGCCAAAGTTTCCTGGTAGTTGTAATTAGCTGTGAGCATGGTCCCTCCATTCGTCTCTGCTAAACATTGCGGCACTGCCGCGTTACAAATAGAATCTTGCGCTGCAACTGTCGGGCAGACCATGCTCGTGCGTCCGAAGAAATTGACTCAACGTCCTGCCGGCGCGATGACTTTGCCGAGCGTACGGCGTTTCTTTGCCATTAGACCAGAATCGACATGGATGTGTTTTCAGAAATACTTCGCGGTGTAGTGTTGAAGGGCGCGCTGTACTTCAACGCGGAGTTCTCCGCGCCGTGGGGCTTTAACACGCCGCCCGCACCGGAGCTGGCCCAACTGCTCGCTCAGGACGCGCCGCATCTTGTCATTTATCATTTTGTGGTTGAGGGCTCGGGATTTGTTCGACTCGAAGGCGACGTGCAAATCGAGTTGAACGCGGGCGATGTTGTCGTCGTGACGCACGGCGATTCTCACGAAATGTGTAGCGCCGTTGGCGTCAAGGATAGGCTTTCAGACGCAATGAAAGCGAAGCTTCAATCGCACGATCTCACGGCGATGCAAGCCGGTGGAGGTGGCGACGTGGCGCGTTTCGTTTGTGGATTCATGGTTTGCGATCCGCTCTTGTGCAGCCCGATCTTCCGCAGTCTGCCGCCGGCTTTCAAAGTTAACCTGCGCACGGATCCCGCCGGTCATTGGCTCGAGAACTTGCTGTTGCATTTGGTTGAGGAAGCCACTTCCGGCCGAGCAGGCAGCGAAGCGGTGCTGGCAAAGATGTCTGAGGCGCTGTTTGTTGACACGTTACGCCGTTATCTCGCAGGGTTGCCGAAGCAGGAAGTCGGTTGGTTGGCTGCGGCGCGCGATCCGATTATCGGGAAGAGTTTGATGCTCCTGCACTCGCGCACCGCTCATCCCTGGACGCTCGCTGAGTTAGCGAAAGAAGTTGGGACATCACGCTCGGGTTTGGTGGAACGCTTCACACGATACCTCGCCGAGCCGCCGATGGCTTACCTCATACGATGGCGACTGCACCTCGCCGCGCGCGCTCTCGGTTCGACCTCGCGTGGCGTGGCGGACATCGCCGAAGAAGTAGGCTACGAATCCGAGGCCGCCTTCAACCGCGCCTTCAACCGCGCCTTCAAACGCGAATTCGGCTCACCGCCCGCGCGTTATCGACGAGAGCAACGGGCGGCGCGGATGTAGTAAGGAGTTCATCCGCGGATTGACACCCTTCACCACGTTAAATCAGCGTCCGTCACTTATTAATTCAAGACTGCCAAGCGCTCGTTCAAACTGCCAATTAAAAAATGAATGAGGCAAAGCTTTATGAGGGTGATGGTAAGTCTAAACCTCGCAGATATAATGACCGCAACTCGCCCGACAACACCGCATCAAGCGCCGAACAATGAGGCCGATCTTACTGAGCCTGAACGAGAATCTCAGCCTCCAGCTAACTCCGATAACCTGACCGCGGATAACGCGGATCAGATCCGGATCTAATCCGCGTTTTTATCCGCGTTACGGTATTTCAACGAGATGTCTTATCTTTAGATGTCAATGTGAGCCGAGAACTCTATCAACACAACTCTGAGAGTTTCTACGCCAGGCACCGCTGGTGGCTGAGGTGGTGTTTCTTTTTTTGCGTGTGGACCTTGCTCGGAGTCTCGTTTGCACTCAGTACTTACCTCGGGGCGCGACAGGATAACGTTCAGATATCGTGGAAAAGAGTTCTCTCCGGTTACCTCGCTGACTTTTACCTGTGGGGAATGCTGTCGCCTTTGATCTTCCTGTTAGGCAGACGATTCGAACTTCGTAAGAATTTTCCACGAAACGTGCTGATTCATCTCGGCGCTAGTGTAGTGCTCTCTGGTTTTGTGATTTCGGCGGCGTCGCCCCTGGTCTGGTATTTCGGTTACGTAAACACCGATCGCAATCCCACACTCGCAATACTCTGGCGCAACAACGCTTTCAGTGCCTATTACTTTCACCAGGGCCTCACGATTTACTGGACCACGCTCGTCGTCGCTCATGCGCTCTACTACTACCGCGGTCTTCGTCAGAAAGAAGCGCAAACCGCCAGACTCACCGCACAATTGGCCCAGGCGCAATTGCAAGCTCTGACTTTCCAGCACATTGGGATCCTAAGCTTAGAATTCCACGTGGACAAGTTGTCGCG
>JADMIO010909291.1_pt1 | contig 39623 bp, 29 predicted proteins | sample 8958161 | NCBI WGS metagenome assembly JADMIO01 (sample SAMN16585339, study PRJNA669376) | soil metagenome | isolation source: Crop rotation soil | place: USA: Cullars Rotation, Alabama | collected 2011 | reverse complement strand
GGGCAGCTTGAAACGAATCCAGTTCGGGCTCGTCCGCCGGACGCGGAATGAAATAGTCGGCATCTATGCGTTCCAGTTTGGCCCGAAAGCTCATATGGGTCTCCCTCTGTTGACTACCTTCCGCTGGTGGTCGCAAACCACTGTTCCAGTTGCGCCCGCTCCGCATCGGGAATCTGAGTTTGCTTGAAGAGTCGCGGCTGCCAACCTGAAGCAATGATCTCTGCGATGGGCGCAAACGGGTTTGGGTAAACGATGCCGTCGAGCTGCATCGACTCAAAGTAGCGCGGTCCCACGCCGGTATTCTCTTGATCAGGAATGCGAATCAATATCGCCGGACCATCCGTGCGTTCATTGGGAACGGAAATGACTTCGATTGTGGCCGCAGCCGGTGCGTATCGGATGTGCACCGAGCCATGCGGCATTTGCAGCACACCCGGTTCGTCAGTCCGCCACTCGCCCGGTATCAACTTATGAGCGGCAGCCGCGGCGACAATCTCGTCAACGTCACGCCGTGGATGGCCGACGATCTCTCCTTCGACAACCTGCGAGATAGCGGCAATCGCAATTGCGGTCGCGTCACGCAGTCGTTCTGCGGTTCGCGGCACTTCGCTGTCCGGCCAACGATAGGAAGAAACCGCTCGCCGCGCGGACGGGTCGTTCGCCGAATCGCCAATAGTGACGTGGGGATCAACGGTGGCCATGCGCCCACTCTTCTGCCGATGCAGAATGAGCGGCATAATCACCAGCACGAAAAACGCGCCAGCGGCGACTGATATTACCGGCCAGAGATTCCCGCGTTCCCGGATATTCATGCCGCCTCCCGCAGCCGGACGACTCTTTCAGAGAAGACCTGTTGAACTATCTCGTCGATGACTGAATCGGGCGTCATTGCCGCTCGCTCCAAGCGCAACAAACCAAGTTCCAGATTGACCAGATCGTCGGCATTCCGCGCAATGAATCCCAGGTGGTCGTCAATCACTTCCGCGCTTAACTGATCGACGTCCTCACTCTCAAGTGAACGAAGCAGCGCAATAGACTCTCGCAATCCCGGCTTGTCTCTGACGGTCGGCATCATCAAGCGGATATAGCGGACGACCTTAATGACCTGCAAAAGCAGTTCAGCATTAGCTGATCGCACGCGTGAATGTAGAATTCGTACTTCCTCGAAATCAGTTGGCAGTCTCACTTTGGTGTAAACACAGCGAGACCGCAGCGGAGGATGAACTACATGCTGGTTGTTCGACGTGAGAATTACGATGGGCTTCTCATCCGCTTTGCCGACCCCGATGTGCCCTTGGTTTTCAGCTAGGCGGGGAATCGAGGCATGCCCGTCAGTGAAGAGCTGATAAAAGAATGCCTGACACACCTGCGGCAGCTTTTCGAATTCATCGAGCTTAACGATGGGAACAACGCCGGTGGTCGCCAGATGATCGTACGCCTTTAGTATCTCGCCTAGATTGAGAAATTCTCGCCGCCATTGTTTTTGGCGAGCGATTTCAAGCGTCAATTGGTTCGACCCAACCGCTTGGACCACGAAATTGTTTTGTCCGGCCTCGTCCCATTCAAAGAGGATGTCTTTCAACTTCAAATCGTCCATGCCCTGCAACTCGAAGTAAGGACGATTGCAGGAATAGGCGAGCGCGTCGACCATTTCGGTCTTGCCCCCACCGCGCTCGCCTTCGGCCAGCAACGGCATCCCTGACTTCAGCGACTGACAGAGATCCTTGAGCGGCCGTAACTGGAAGATGTAACCGGATTCTCTGGCGACAAGTTCGGCGAGCGCCTCACGGCCATGCTCGCGCACAAGTCGTCTCGGATCGATGACTTCACGATGTGGATCAGACGGAATCATTTTTTTCAGTCCTGGGGAATGAGACTTTTACTGACGAGCCGCTTCTGCTCATCGGTCATAAGCGGCAACGCGGCGCGAATGTCGTCGGGCGAGCCGAACAAGATCAATTCCATGACTTCACGATCGGTAAGGGAGTTGGCTGCGCGGGCCAATTCTTCATCACCAGGCGCATCGATGGCTGGCACACTCTTGGGAAGATCCGCGACCATTACATAGGCCGGTCGCCCTGCGTCGACCTTGACGAAGGTGTTCTTCTCGGCTCCCGTGCCAACTAAGTCGCGAGCATCGTTGGTAATTGGATTCATCAGCCGGTAGCCGGCCCCGTCGATGACGACGGTGCCGCGCCCGGTCAATGCTCCCGCCATCATTCCGGCAACCTGCACCCCACTGGCCGCCACTTTGCGAAGGGTTTGCTTGAGCCGGTTCCGATCGACGCCAATGCGTTTCCCTTGAACTCCGCTCGCGCCATCGACGCCCATCACCTCGCCGTTCATCTTCACCAGCTTGTTGTCACGCGGATCGATGTAGCCGATAACATTCACGAAAGCCCGGTCGTACTCGTTGCCCGAAGTCCTACCGACGAAGACCGTGCCTTTAGGCAGGGACCAACCTTCGCCTGAAACATCTCTCATCAATTCCAGGCGAGCATAAGAGTTGTTCCGCAAGGTGAAGATGACTCCCTGAGTACGCACCGGCAGCATAGTGCCGAAAGGTGGCAAGACTGCAGGCGGTGCCTTTGTCGGATTTACGATCGCGGACTTGTTGTCCGTCGACTTCAACTGGGAAAGACGGATCGATTGTGGCGTGGTCACTAGCTTCGCCGGTTCATCACCGACATAAATGCTCTGGGTAACATTGGCATGGTTTTGCGCCACGAGGGATGATGAGAAATCACTCGTCTTTGACGTTTGCGTGACGCTGCCATTTGTTTGCGTATTGTTGGTCTCTTTCGACGCGGTTTCATTAAAGGGCTCGAAGACTGGCGACGTGTTTCCGGTAAAGCTGTAATTGGTTCGCAGGTTGCCAGCGGGCGATGCTGACGGAGAAGGCGATGCGTGCGGCGATGCCGAGGGAATCGCATTAACGGAATTAGTGTCAGCGCCGCCGGCGGATCGCGCGATGTTGATGGCCTCAGCCGTCAGCGTATTATCTGGATTATTCGCGGTCGGATTAGGCGTCGGGCTTTGAGCGCCCCGACGTGAGTCAGCCTGTACCCTCACGTCAACGCGATTTATCCGTAACAGCAGATAAAGAGCAACCGCCCCACCGCAAATTAGGAGTAGGACAAAGCACCAACCGACGAGCTTCCGCTTCCAGCCCTTCTTATTGACTGCGACCTGTTTGGCTGGTTTGAGTTCGGGCTTGCTGGAATCGTAAAAGCTGCTCGCTATTTGTTCCGCCGAACGATCTTCGTCGATCAAATCGACCGCAGCCAGGCGATGATTGCCGTTATTCTGATTCATTGATAACTCCTTTAGCGGCTGTTTGCGGCCAGCGTAAATGATGCTGGTTCGTCAGCCGCAGCGGTTTGACTGACGGCGATCTTCAGTTGTTGATGGGCGCCCAATACGGGCACAGCGTAGGCGATGGCGTAATACCGAGTGGAACCAGCGGGAATTGCGAATGTGGCTACACTGATCTCAAGGTGCAGCCGCTTGAGCATCTGAACGTTAACCGGTTTACCTTCGGCATCGAGCATTTCCAGTGAAAGATCGGGACTACCTGGACTGATCGTTAATGCTTCCGAACTCACATTCTTCACGGCGACGACAGCAACTCTGAAAGTCTCTTTCGGATCAACCTGCTCAACTACTGCCAGAGTCAGGCCATGCAGTGGCTTCGTCCATTTCTTAAACTGCTTTGGTTTCTTGATCGCTCTCGCCAAAGCCTCTTTCGTTCCGGCCTTGATATTCTCGTTAGGACTGGTCTCTCCGTTTGGTGGAACACTGGTACTGCCCGTAGCAGCGGAGCGTTCTTTCTCCGAGTCGATAGGCTTGGGTTGATTATCGAGTTGAAGGGTGATCGTCGGCTTCGCCGTTGTATCCGCGTCAGGTGGTTTAGCCTCTTCTTTGGTCTCTACCGATATTGAAGTGCGCGCGGTGGACTGCCCAGTCGAATCCCCCCTCTCCGTATTGGATTTGTTTTCGGCGTCGAGGTTAACTGGCAGTCCTGCCGCGCGTCGTCGCGCTACTACTTCATCGCGGTTGTAACTGAGTACGCAGCGATGAACGTTCTGCGCGAGGTCTTCTACCGGATAAAACAAGAAAGTAACTACGAGCCCGCTACGCATCTGCGCGGTTACCGTGGCAGCAGGCGTCCGGGTTCTGCGATTCGGCAGAGGCGGCACAAACAAAGTGCCTGGCCGAACGACGATGGAGCGCTTGTTCCGTTCCAACGCCTTCTCATCAACCGTGGCCATCTCTGGATCGCCCGGAATGATGTAGCGCGGACCATCATTGGCCGGCAGTTCAATGAGTACGCTGCCGTGCTGGGCCATTGCCAACCTGACGACCGTCTCGTCCTTGGTGACATCAACCTTGGCTTCGCCTACGAAAAAATCAGATGCCTGGGGAGCTGGCGCCGTAGTCGCCGGTGTGACAGTCACCACGCGCTTAGGAAATCGATGGATGCAACAAGTTCGTCGCGGAGCGAGCGTAGTGGCCGAAGGCGTACTCTGTTGAGCGTGTGCCGCTAGAGAGCCGCATAGAAGTATGACTACAGAGATAAATGTTCTCATTGGTTTGTTCCTTCTTGAGCTTGAGTTGAAGCAACTACCGGCGTCTCGGACTCACTGGAACTGAGTTCTTTGTAGTCGATTGAATTGATCCGAAAACCCGAACGCAGATTCCGATCAAGCCGGAAAGTCCCGTTCTCAGGCGCGTCCGGCAGTAATTCGACCGTGAGCAAAATGTGTTTAGTGACATGCTTGCTCTCGTTCTTTACGACCATATCGATGTCCTGTGTCCCGTAGACCTTGACCGTCAACGGTTTGCCTGGAGCGTGTTCGAGATATTCAGATTTCCAGCTCGCGTTCCATTGTTGTTCGCGCTGCGTTTGCAAGATCTTCTGATCGGTCAGGTATTGCGCGAACTTTTTGGCTTGACCGGGGACCATCAGCCTCAGTGCGGCCTCGATATCTTTGGAACGTGATCGCTGATCAACGCGGTAGAGATATTCGACATAAGCCTTAACGACGTAATCCATATCTGCGAGTTGAAGTTTGTCCTTTTCCAACTTGACCGCTTCGGTCGCGCCCAACTCGCGGTCATTGATCATCACGGTGCGACCGGAAGTCATATCGACCACAATGCGATCCGGTTTCTGAATCGCTTTGTAAACCACACCGAGGACTGCGACGCCGACGATGGCCAAAGAAATAATCAGGAGCCATGACTGGCGGCGGATCGTGCGCACATCAGCCGGATCGCGATAACAGATCACCGGCGGCAATGGGGTTTTCGAGCTGCGCTCAAGCGCTAAGTGCGTGTCTGCTTCTTCGTCATCACTGACTATCGGTAGGTGCAAATCCAAAACATCTGCGCTCATAAAGAATCTCCTGCGGTGAGCTTGGAATCTTTCTTCTTCGGTTGCGGTCGCATAACAACTAATGTGCCACTTCGAAAGTCAGAGAAGGATCGTTTGTGAACAGTGTAGATTGAACAAAATATTCAAAGCGATTGAATAAAATGTTCAATGGTCGTCATTGATCTCAATGAAGGAAGAATTCATTACGCGCTTATTCTTGATCTCTTCAGAAGCGTCTTTCGCGTTCGTGTCGATAGTGAAATCACGCTGCTTAGTTAGCTCGCTCTTGGAGGATGAAAATTTCGGGCGCGATGTCGCAATCGAACGTGTACCGAATAAGACGATCTGTCTCACATAAGCTTGTGTCTCGGCATAAGGTGGAATCCCGCCGGTAACGATCCCGCGAGCGTTAATGACTTTGCCGTTTCGAAGCACGAGAGGCCTGCCGGTGCGAAACGAATCAACCGCTCCTTCACCGGCGTTATACGCTGCGACGGCCAATTCAACTCTCCCGCCGAATTTCTCCAACAAATCCCGCAAATAATGGGCTGCGGCGTCGATCGCTGCTCTTGGATCGTGCGGATTCTGTAATCCGTATCTGGCGGCGGTCTCTGGCATGAATTGCATCAGGCCGCGCGCGCCTTTTGGACTAATGACCTCGGGGCGAAAGCGCGACTCCACAAAGCAGATCATTTCCAGGATGCGCGGGTCGATTCCATAGCGTCTCGCCGAGTCTCTAATCAAGGGCTCTAACGTTCGCGCTCTTTCTGCGATTGATGACCCGCCTTCGCGTCGTGCTTGGGCCATCGCCGCGCTGCTTAATAAGAGGACCAAAGCAAGTGTCTTGATCAGTTTTCGAATCATGACGCGATAGCGGAGCAACAACTGGGCCAGCTTCGTGGCACGACAATTGAAACGGGAGTGCAAACGTCAACATGAAACAAGCTCTCTTCAAAGAGAGCGGGAAGTGAATTTTCAAGAGATGAGTGTAAGGAGAACGACAAGATGAACAGCTTAATCCATCTAACGAATTATCCCGGTCTGGAGAATTCGCGGGCGGCAAGTATTGGCCGCAGGCTCATCGCGCTCGCAATGGCGCTGAAGTCGTTGAATGGCGTCGTCGCTGCAACGCTAGTGCTGCTGCTAGGTGCCGCATCCGTTACCGCGCAAACGCCCACCGGATCATTCTTCAACGGCAACAGCTCGCAACTCGGCAACAGTCTGCGCTCGGTAACGTTCTTTCTGGCGGCGGCGATGATTATTGCCGGAATTATTTTCATTGCGGTCGGGATTATCACATCCGGTCTGCGGGAATCACTTTCCACCTGGAAGTTCATTACCGGAGCCGCCTGTTTCGCATTCGGCGGCGTCTGCGCAGCGGTCTACGCGTTCAGTCAGGGTGATTCCGTTCCGCTCGATAACACGTTCTGAAGCATGCTTCGCAGATCCACGTGTGGTTCTGCTTGTCGTCAGTGAAGCGAGGTGTGTCCATGCGATCACGTCCGGTACGTCCAAACATCTATCTGCCGGTAGTGCGATTCGGCGTCGCCGACAGCGATTGGTTCACGGTGCTCCTGATCTCGTGCGCCGGATATCTGGCGCCCGTGCCCTTCGGGATCACCGTCCTCTATGTGCCATTGCAGATGTGGACTTGGTTACTCGCTACAGCGGGCAGCATCGCCTTCTTCAATTACATTCGCATTGGCCGCAGACCTCGCTGGTTGCAGCACAAGCTGAAAGCGCTCTTCCATCACAATCGGCAGAGCCGCTCAATTCCTAATGGTAAGAAGCGAGCTTTCCAACGGCCTTGGATAATTTATTCCAGCGATAGCGATCTTGCGGAACAGCCGGAGACGAAGCCGTCAGAGCCTAGAACTACAACGATGCGACTCTGGCTGGAATGCAACCAACGATTTCAGGAGGCAGGCGAAGAAAAATGGAACGCACTCTTGCTTACGACGAACTAGCCAACGACAAACAACTAAGCGAGCGAGTTAAGGCGCTCCGGCATCCAGCGGGTCGCAGGCGCGATTCGTCCATCGTCGGCATTTACCGGGATGCTCTGCGACATAAAGATGGTTCACTGACGGTCGCATACAACCTTGAAGCGCCCTCGACGATGTTCGCGGATGACTTACTCGTTGATATTCGGTATGACGATCTCGCGCGGATGCTGGCCTTTGAGAAACCGGCGGGCACGGTGGTGCAGTTTCGCTATTCGACTATTCCTGATCCGGGCTACGCGATTATTAATGTGATTGGCTCGCGCGCCGAACAGGGTACACACATGCTGGCGTCCCTGCTGCAGGCGTCGAACCTAGATTATCTCGAGAGCTCTGGCAAGCGCACTCCTTACCGGCGCAGCGTGCTAACGATTTGGGTCAGAGTTCCGCCAAAGAAAAAAACTAACTCAACACTCAGTGCGCTGTCAGACTTAAAACAGGCACTACGGGATGAAATCAAATCGCACGGCATCGTCTCGGCCCTGCGCAGGCTGTCCAAGATCTACAGTCGCACGGCAGACGACGCGGTTGTGAGGCGCACACTCGAGGACGAGAAGCGCAATTACAGTTACGCGAATCAGGTCTGGCGCCAGATCGAGAATTCATCGCCGCTCACTTTGCGCCGGTTCACGCGTCAGGAAATCTGGGAAGCAGTCTTCTTCGGTAACTGTCAGAACGCCGGTTCGATTCCAATCTTGCCAGAAAGACCGGGAAGGGATCTGCGCGACTATCTTTGCAGTGAGACGATTGAAGGCGAGCTGAACTACCTGATGCATGGTGAGTGTCCGGTGGCCATTGTCTCGATGTTCACCCCGCCAAACGAATTCGTCACTGCCGATGCTCTTCGAGGTTTGATTGGCCGTCGAGATTTCAATAGCCGCCACACGATCATTACGGAATACCTTTTTCCTGAACAGCTCAAAGAAACCAAGCGTCTTGATCGGCGCATCAAGCAGGTGAAGCGCACCTTCACCAAGCGAGACAATCCTGAGGGTGCAGCGGCGCTACGAAGCCTGCGCGCCGTGCGCGATGCGGTGGCAGGGGCGCGGGAGTCTCTGTTGCCCACCCGGTTCTATGTGGTGCTCTACGGAGAACGCTCCCGAAATCTTGTTGAGCTGAAAACAGCGATAGAACAACTCGACGAGCAATGCGAGAAGGTTGTTTCAGCTATTCGGCAAATTCCAGGGGCAAATGCTGAAAGGGAAGAACCGGAAGCCTTGCGAGCGCTCTACCCCTCTGCGATTGTCGGCGAATTGAGCCGGAATCTTACTGGTCGCGAACTGACGGAGGTTTCAACGTCCGTCGCAGCGCTCACCCCGACCGAGGATTCATGGCCGGGTGCAACCAGACCACACACTCTGCTCTCGACGGCCACAGGCCGGCTGATCGGGATTGACCTGTTTGATCGCAATCAGATTCCTTCTCCGCTGATTCAGATCATAGCCGCTCCGCGCGGCGGCAAATCGATCCTCATGGCTCAGTTCGCCTGTGACATTCTCGCCAGTCTGCGGGATGCGAGCGTGAATGCGATCGATATCGGCGAGACGCTTTTGCCGTTAGTCAGCGTCCTCGGCGGTCGCTATATCCGACCGCAGCCCGACGAGGTTCGCGCCATCAATATTTGGTCATACGAAGGGCTCCGAGATGGAGAGGTGCCCGACGACGTGCAGAAAGCTCTGGTCATAGGCGATCTGAAGATGCTCGCGCGAGTGAATGATGATGATAAGACCGCCGAAGACATTATTAGTGCGGTGGTCTCCCAGGTTTACGAAAACATCGTCTCGCAAAACGGACCAGGCCGACCGCTGTTTGAACCTACGCTGTCCCACTTTGTGGCTCAGCTTCGCACCTTTCCGTTTGACTCAGAGGTGGTTAGAGAACGACGTGAAACTTTGGTGCTAGGTCTGAGCAATTACATCGGCCATCCCTGGCTGGACGCGCCGACACATCCGGACTACGAACAGAAGTCACCGTTCGACGTCTTTGAACTAGGCTCGCTACGGGATTTTCCGCATGACATCAAATTGTCGTTGGCCTACCGGATTGCCGCGCACGTCGCTCGCTGCATTGGCCGGAGGCGAGCGGACGGCACTCGCGCTCCTACAGCGAACCTGTTCGACGAGATGTGGGAAATCAGGGAAGAGTACCCCTTCATCTTCAAAGTGCTTCAGCACGCGGGTCGCAAGGGACCCAAAGAGAATTCAATCACGATTCTGGCGACTCATGCCTTCGAAGACATTGAAGATGTCGCTTCACTCTCAAAGACCGGAAATGTGCTCTTTATCGGCAAACAGCTTGGGGATTATTCAAAGGTCGTCGCGCACGCGAAACTCTCTCCGAATGGAGCGGAGGCGATCGCACATATTAAAAGCGCGCCGGGAAGATTCTCACAATTCGTGATGGTGATTGGCAGCGGTCCCGATCAGGTTGTCGAGATGGTCCAACACGAACTGAGTCCTTTAATGCTGTGGACGCTCACGACTAACGCCGACGAAAGAAACGCGCGCAGCCGCGTTCTCGCCTATCACCCCAACTGGTCGGACATGCAAGTCCATGCCTGGCTCGCTGACAACTATCCGCGCGGCCTGACTGCTTTGGGCTTGAGGGAGATCGACGAAACGAAGTTAGAGGTGGCGGCCTGATCAAAAAGCAGTCTGGATTTTGATTTCGGAAAGGAAAGAGTCGATGAGAGATATCATTAAGCACTTACTCCTCGGAGTCCTAATCGGATTAGTTGTGACACCTGTGACGGTTCGCGCACAGTGGACGGTCTTTGATCCGGCTCAGTACTCCCTCCAGATCGAAAGGCAGATTGAGGAAGCCAACCGGTGGTTGGAGCGGGTCAGACAGTACTCCGAAGAAATCAACAAACTGGCCGAACAACTCAGCACGATGAAAGGCGTGTTGGGACAAGCTGAGAAATTAGTGCTGCACAACGACAACCTCACGCGGACGATGGCGCAGATCGGTCAGACCGTGCGTGACGTCTTTGCGCTGAAGCGAGCCATTGAAACGATGGTGATTTCGCGTCTCAACATGATCAAGTCAATCAAGACGCGTTTGATGAATGGCATCTTCGATCCAGACGCGGATCTGCGCGACTTTGAGGATTACCTGCGCAATTCCATTGGTCGTCAAGAACAAGACAAGATTGCCACGATGAATCGTATTGCCATGTTCGACGCGACCCTCGCCCGGTTGTACCACGATCTGCAAACCGCGCAAGCAAGACAGGCAGGCGCCGCTCAGCAAATGAAACAGGCGAAAGACAAGTTGGACGCTGAGTTAGCTAAACCTCAATTGGAGCAATGCGCCCACTGCATATCTGATTTGAAGTTAGAGATTGCCTCTTGCGAGAAGATGATCGCTGACCTGGATACTCAGATCACTAATCTCTCCACTCAAATTGAAGACCGGGTGAAGCAGTACAACTTAACCATGGAAGAGCGTGTGCGAATTGCCAACCGGGTCAAAGCCACGGATGAAGCGTGGGACAACCTCAACATCGTCAAAGACGGAATCTTCGATGCAATTCAACGAGGAGGTGTGCCTTCGTCCTCGCCCACTCCGCGTCAGCCATAAGAGAAACGAGTGCCGAACATAAGGAACGATCAGATCATGAAAGTCAGACGAGCCATTTCTATCGCTATTTTCCTGGGTGTCTTTTTGCTGCCATTGTCCGTGCAAGCGCAAGCGCCCAGCCCAACGCCCGCGGCGTCGCCGGTGAGGTCGCTTTCGGACAATATTGCTGCCCTGTCGCAACGCGCCGGCTCGCTGCTCCCTTACATCAATGACGAGATCGTCTCGAAGTTAATCGGCTGGTTTGAACTGCTGGCGTGGGTGATAGGGAACTGTCTTGCGGGTTTTGCCATGCTGCGCATTATGCGCGAAGACAATGGCGAAGGTTCGAACCTCTATTGGTGGTTTGGCAGACTCGCACTCTTCTTCATGCTCTCAGGAACCAGCTTGGCAATCATCAATGGCATGAGCGCGATCGGCTACGAGATCGCCAACGGCAACGAATCGGGACAACGTTCAGTACTTCAGCAGTTGTATCTGGCTCAACGCGATAGTTTCAACGAATCGTATGCCAAGTTTCAGCAGAACATGTTCACGGTGAAAGTTGACGGCCGAGAGACATCGGTCAATGCCGTACCACTGGGCAGTGAATCGGTCCTGGGCATTCTCGTCGACACCGACAGTACGATCCAAGATTTCGATCGGAAGGCGGATGTCTCTCAGTGGAACATCTCCACCATGATGACCTGGCTTACCTTTGAGCGGGCGCTGCTTGAGTTCGGGGATCTCATCTTGGTGATTCTGGGAGCCGCGCTTACCCTGGGGATGAAGCTGGCGATGCCTTTCATGCTGGCCTGCATTGTCGACAAAAACATCGCAAACAAAACTACATACCCGTTCTTCTATGGTCTGATTGCCTTAACTCTGCTTTGGCCTTCCGTCTCCAAAGTAATACGCATTGTTGCCTACATGTGGGGAAACGTAGCGATGGCTGTCGGTGACAGCAGTCCTTTATATATATGGGACTATCAAACGATGCGGGCGATCACGAATCCGCTAGCTCAGCCGCAATACACAATTGCCTTGGCGGCGTTCGCGATGGGTCTCGGCGCACTCTGTCTTTACGGCACTCCTTTCATTTCCTTATATCTTTTGTCCGGTCGTGTCTATGAATCGGTAGCGACGGTGGTTTCCAGTTGGATGGGGGCGATGGTTGGTACTGGAATTGAGAAGTACAGCGCCGAAGCTGCCGCCTCGATCAATCGTCAGGCAGAGACAACCCAATACAATGCCGGATACCAGGCTGATGTCACCCGATCAGGGGGCCAGCAGGAAGCGGGAAATCTGCGTGCGCAGGGCCAACGGAGTGCACAACTCGCCAATATTCAGTCTGCATTGACCAGCCAGATTGCAGCTACTCAAGGTTCGGCGACGACGCAGCGATTGATCATTCAGGCTGCCGCCGGATTTCAGAAATCTTCAACTGCGGCAGACGTGTCGCGCAGTGTTCGCGAAACGAATATCGGCGCGTCGAGGGAGATTAGCAACATTGTAGCCGGGGCCGAGCGCGATCTGAGCATGACTCGCGGAAATGCTTCCGTGGGAAAAATCGAAAAGGCCATGGAAGTGACCGAATCCGCGATTCCGTCCGACGCGCCACTACTCAGGGGCTTGGTGACTTGGCCGAAGGTCGAGGCAGTCAATGCTAAAGCGAACGTTGCCACAAATGCTACGACACAATACAGCCGCGATATGGTTCAGAATCAGGAGACGATAGCTAATCGTGTTGTCTATTCGTCTCAGCAGTATCAGACCGAGATGAATAAAGCCATCGACAAGCAAGCCGGCCAACAAATAGCCGGTGTTAATGCAGGGGCCGGTGAAGCTATTGCCGGCTACCAGCGCGGCGCAGCGCAAGCGCGGGGCGGTGTAGAACAGAACTATCAAAAAGAGCTTGATGCAAACAAGACCGTTTATATCAGCCAAGTGGATGCTGCTAGTCAGATCCGAAGTGGCGGTCTCGAAGCGGCCAAGCTGCGACAGGCTGCTGCTGTAATAGCTCAGGTCGGACGGGAGATTTCGCGAGAAGTCGGGCAGGGAATGCGAATCAGATTCTAGCCGCTCGCCCCAGAAACCTTTTTAGCCGAACACCTTCTTCGTCAGGTCGAGAATAATATGAGATGTCCGCGCTGTCATAAGATCGAGGAAGACGAACTGGTGACTTTAGCTTATTCCGGACCGCGAAATGTGCGACAGCTCCGCGTCGTGCTCGAACTGCTCGTAGCCATCGCGTTCGAAAGCGAAATCCTCACAGCTGAAGCGATTCTTAGCGCTCTACCTGCTGGCTTATCGTCCGAAATGGCGACGCAGTTACCAATCATCTTTCGTGAGAATGACTCGCTCGATGATTTCCTCGATCGGACGTTACTCCGCGCGTACGAACAGATACGAAAACAGACAGGGAGTCACAGCAAGGCCGCAGGGGTTTTGCGAACTAACAGGATTTCGTTGTACCGACGTATTGCAAGAGCGCGCCAGCGTCTTCAGAGCCGCGCGACCGCTTAAAGATTTGAACCTAGTCAGACCAGTCATCGACTACTGTGGATCCATTGCCGTTGATTCGTCCTCTCGCACGCTTAAGCCGACCATAAAGAGCAAAATGATCAACCCCTAATATGCGAGCTGCTTCTACATGACTGCCAGTCAACGCGCGAAAATGATTGTAGAGGCCAACAAGAGTCCGATCTAAAAAAGCGTCGAGTGTGTCGTCTTCACGAAACACATTAGGGACCTGCGGGCTCGCTTCAAAACTACTGACCTGTTGCAGAGCCTGATTTACTTCATCAGCGCTAATTCCATGTCCGTTGGTAAGGCCCGCGACTAATCGCTGCACAACATTCTGAAGTTGCCTGACATTTCCCGGCCACGTGTACAGACATAGAGCCCCCATTGCGTCCGGTGTAATGCCCGGCGCGCTGGGTCGCTTCATGGCTTTCGCAGTTTCCCGTAGGAAATGTTCGACCAACAAAGGAATGTCCGAGGCGCGCTCGCGTAGCGGTGGGGTTCCGATTGTTAGCACGGCGATACGGTAGAATAAGTCCTGGCGAAATCGACCTAAGGCAATTTCCTGCGGAAGGTTTCGATTGGTTGCTGTAACTACGCGCACGTCGACAGGAATTTCGGTATGAGCGCCAACCGGGCGGATCGCACTCTCCTGCAGGACGCGGAGTAACTTGACCTGACAGGCCGTAGACAGTTCTCCGATCTCATCAAGGAAAATTGTTCCACTTTGGGCGGCTTCGAACAGTCCTTTGCGCGTTTGGTTAGCACCTGTAAAGGCCCCGCGTTCGTAGCCGAACAATTCCGATTCCAATAAAGTCTCAGTGAGCGCGCCACAGTTGAAGGAGATGAACGGTCCTTCGCTGCGCGCGCTGACGTTATGGATTGCGCGAGCGACTAGCTCTTTGCCAGTTCCCGATTCGCCGGTTATCAAAACCGTGAGATCACTCCGCGCGGCGGTGGCAATCTGACAGTCGAGCGTCTTCATCACCGGCGATGTTCCGACGATGCCGTTGCTCTTGAAGGGCAATTCAGACGTCAGAAATAGTTCTCGATTGCTGAACATGACTCGATCCATAAAAGCCTGTTTCAGGTCGCGTAGAAATTAGGCTGCTAGACAATTAGAGACGTGCCGTTTCACAAGGCGATAACACTCGCACGAAGCCGACTCCAAGCCTTGGCGGTCGAGAATCTCTATCTCGCCGGGCGTGTAATAAATCAAATGCGCTTTCTGAAGCGCCTTGGCGGTTCGGCTAGTGTGGGCGCGCTCGGCACCCAGCATGTTCGACAGGATTTCATGGGTTAGAGGTAGTACGCCCGACTCAACTCGATCATCCATAGACAGTAACCACCTACAGAGGCGAGCCTCGGTAGAGTGAAACCGATTGCAGACTGCGGATTGCGTTATTTGCGCAAACAAGGTGTAGGCATAGCAAATCACGAGTCGGTGGAACTGACCTCCCCGAATGAATTCTTCTCGAACCATTTCCGCGTCACATTGGAGCGCTTCGCCGGAAGCTTGTATGAGCATCCTGTAAGGCAACATTTGCGATCGTGTGTATCCCGGAATAAACGTTGTCCCCTCGTTACCAACCATTCCGACCTCCACCATTTCTCCTGCCTGGGTGCTTGAGAGCAGAGAAATCACGCCGCTTACGGGAAAGTACACAAACTTAGGCTGATCACCAGCATCGCAGAGGATTCGTCCCCTTGCGAGATGCATCAGTCTCAGGCCGGGCGCCAGCCGACCATAATCTTCAGCGGAAACATTCCGAAGTAGGCGATTCTGAATTTGTCTTCTGGTTGACGAACGCATCGGAACCAAAACGCCTCAGTTTGTCTTCTGAGCAATTCCCCGCGGATCTCTGCCTCTATTATGTTAATGACGGCACATTTCGCGTTTAGCTCGTATCGGTCCAAAAAATATTTTTCGGACACTGCCAAGTACGAGATTTACAACAGGTCAGTCAAGGCCTAAATGGGCCAAAACAGCAGCATTCAGGGGGCAGAAAATCGCTGTGTTCTGGGACACAGACAGATTTTGCGGGATCGTGTATCTTCCCTACGCTTTAGGTACTTTTCGGGGTTAAACTGTCTCCCCGACAGACTGCCCGGAGTTAGAAGCCCATTAGAGAACTGAAAGTCGTCGAGGGGTATGGTCGTGGTTTCTCTTAAGAGAAAACGCTGGGGCGAATTAGTCGTTGCCTGTCTCTTCGTTTGTTTGTTTGTCCAGTTAACGCTTGCCCAAGCTTCGACTGATTCGGGTAATTCCGATGCGCTTCCGAAAGTGCCCGCCTCCTTGATCCGCGAGGTTAACCCGTACACGCGGATGTCGGCATACGGACTAACCGGATGGGACCCTTCGAGGCGAGCGTTATGGGCCAAAGCGATCACGCCGAGTTACTCAGCAATATCAGCGGTTAGTGAACCGGGTAATCCGCCACAGCCGCATACGGTTATCCCCAGCAATGTGTACGATGTTTATTTTTCACCGCAAGAAACATCCCTGGTCTATGTGAAGGACACTGAGGGTAACGAAATCTTCCAGCTGTATGCGTTCGATCCCGGCCGTAATAAAAGCACGCTGATTTCCGACGGTAAGTCGAGGAATACGGAACCGGTTTGGTCCAACAAGGGCGATCGAGTCATCTACTCGTCCAATCGACGCAATCGCACTGATATTGACTTGTATGTTGTTAGTCCTGGCGATCCAACAACTACGCGCTTGCTTGCCGAAGCTGACGGGGGAGGATATCTGAAGGTCTTCGACTGGTCGCCGGATGACCGGCAGGCGGTCTTCTATAACTGGATCTCGACGAACGAAAGCTACCTTTACGTCGTCGACGTGGCCTCTGGAAAAAAGACTCTACTTGCACCAAAAGACGGAACCGAGAAAGTGTCCTATGATTTTGCGCAATTCAGTGGTGACGGCAAAGGACTCTACCTCACAACCGACCGTAACTCCGAATTCCTGCGGTTGGCATACATGGATTTGGCGACAAAGAAGGTCTCATATCTCACCGACAAGATTAAGTGGAATGTAGAACTGTTCTGCGTCTCACCAGATAGAAAGACTCTTGCATTCGTCAGCAACGAAGATGGAGTAAGTCGACTTCACCTTCTCGACACAGCCACGAATAAATTCAGAGATCTGGCGTCGCCCGGAATAGGAGTCATTTCTAATCTGCATTGGCATAACAACAGCACCGACCTTGCGTTTGTTTTCTCCTCGCCGCGATCAGTTTGGGATATCTATTCTGTTGATGCGAGAACAAACAAAGTTACCCGATGGCTAAGAGGGAGCAGCAATGGGATCGATGTTGATAAGTTTGCCGAGCCGGAGCTGATTCATTGGAAATCTTTCGACAATCTCGAAATCTCAGGTCTGCTTTATCGTCCGCCTGCGAAGTTCACCGGCAAACGACCGGTAATGATCGACATTCATGGCGGACCCGATAATCAAGCACGTCCAGAGTTCAATGGGCCCGACAACTACTTCGTAAGCGAGATGGGTATCGCCAAGATCTATCCTAACGTGCGTGGCTCAAGCGGCTACGGGAAGACGTTCTTGAGACTTGATGATGGTTACAAACGTGAAGATGCGGTCAAAGATATTGGCGCTCTGCTGGACTGGATCAAGACGCAAACTGATCTAGATTCCGATCGGGTGATGGTGACGGGTGGTAGTTACGGCGGCTACATAGCTTTGTCGGTAGCGGCGAACTACGGTGATCGTATTCGTGCAGCACAATCTCTTTCCGGGCCGAGCAACATAGCAACGTTTCTCGAACACACAGAGGATTGGCTGCGTGATCGGTGGCGCGAAGAATACGGCGACGAACGTGATCCCAAGATGAGGGCTTATCTTGATCGGATAGCGCCACTCACAAACGCGCAAAAGCTCAAAAAACCGTTAATGATTGTTCAGGGTGAAAATGACGCGCGCGTGCGTACCAGCGAAGCTGATCAGATCGTAAAAGCGGTCAGGAAAACAGGAACGCCAGTGTGGTATCTGCTCGCAAAGAACGAAGGCCACGATTTCACTCAGGACACGCTTAATCTTCAGTTGTACGAGACCGTGATGTTCGCAAAGGAATTCTTGCTGAAGTAATCAACAACAAATAAACCGCTCACAGGAGGGAGTATGAAGAGAATCAAACGCACAATCGCGACGCTGATGTTAGCGTCTACACTTTTGTTTGGCACCGGCTCGGTGCTCGGAGTTAGGGCTGACCAGACTAGTGGTGGTCCTCAAGGAACGTCCGCGAGCAAGTCGGGAGGTCCATCTTCCAGCTCAGGTACGATGACCGATGCGGAGTGGGCTTATTTCTTGTGGCTACTACTAATGTGGCTCATCTGGGGCGGTCTGTGATTTCTAAAGTTCCTGTCAGAACGGGAACCTTGAATCGAAGTCCGTAAGCGCCAAGTTGGTAGCGGAAATTGTGCTGCTAAGGTGCACGATTCTCCTTTGTCTGATTTCGACCGCCGTCTGTGGACAACAGCCGGATCAATCTCAGATAAAGAATCAAGACGAGCTTGGGACCGCGTTGATAAGCTCGTGTCGTCTTGATCTGTCCTGTAGCCGCGATCTACTCGACTCTCACAAGGATTTAGTTAGTCCAGAGCTGTGGCAGCGAATCATTTCGATGGCCGATTATCGAACCATCGACCCTCCTGCGGCTTACAAATTGGCGCTTGAGATTTCGACCAGGCTTAACAACAAACGACTCGCAGGTCTGACGCAATACAAAATCGGCTGGTATCAATTCGGCGAGGGCAAGATCACCGACGCAATTGGTAGCTACTCGAAAAGTAAACTGCTCTTGGAAGATGCCCAAGCGCGGCGGGACTTGATCTATGTGCTCGCTGATCTAGGAACACTGAATATCTTTGCTGCCGATTACGTAAAGGCCTATCAATTCTCGCAAGATAGTCTCACTGCAGCGGAACAATTCACGGACACAAACACGACAGAGAGTCTTTGGCCGGATGAATATGGAATTGCAACAGCGCTCGCGAATCTCGGGAATATCACAAAGAGAACTGGCGATTACGAAAAGGCACGACAGTATTTTCTACAGTCGTTGAAGACTCTCGAAGGCATAAAGATCAATAGCGACAAATATGCTTACAAGGTCATCGACAACCTTTGGGATATAGGCCAAAGCTATACCGACGAGGGTGATTACCTGCGTGCTCTGGTCTATCTCGACAAGAGCAGGGCAATGGCAATGGGATCGCGCGAGACCGGGAGAGCTGCGGGAATCACGAACAGTTACGGCATTCTTTACCTCAATCAGAGGGACTTCGCTAAAGCCATCGATTTCTTCCAACAAGGCCTGAAGCTTGCGACTAATGCCAACGATAGATTTAAACAGGCTGACATGCTGTTGAATCTTGGTGTCGCTTATCAGTTCAGCCAAGACTATCCTTCATCATTGAGCAATCTAAAACTTGCTTTAGATCTCGCTAAACAGATCAATTACTCCGAGTTGCTGGTTTTGATTCAAGAGGCAATGGGAGTCGTGTATTCCGCACAGGCCAAATACTCCGATGCTTTGCACGCGCTGGATTCTGCTCTGTCGACTGCGCGAGGAACAGGAGACAATGCCAGAATTGCGGAAATCCTGTGGCGCCGTTCTCAAGTGAACCTGGCTAATCATGAGCCGGCGAAATCGATCGAGAACGCAGCCGAAGCTATAAACCTCGCGGAACAATTGAGTCTGAAAAATGTGCGCTACCTGGCTTTGACCGAGATGGGCAAAGCGTATCGCGCTCGCGATGAAATTGATCTTGCGATGCAGACTTTCAAAAAGGCGACTTTACAGATTGAGGAAATGCGACAACACGTAGCTGGCCTTGAGAATGAACGTCAGCTTTTCTTTGAAGACAAGGTGTCCCCGTACCACCAGATCGTTGAGATGCTTGTCTCAGCACACGACGATGGAGCTAACCAACGGGCGCTGTTAACGGCTGAGGCTGCGAAGGCGCGCGTGCTACTTGACGTGTTCAGCAGGGGAAAAATCGATCTGGCGAGCGTGATGTCTGATCGCGAAAAGAATGAGGAAAGAAAGCTGAGCCAGCGCATCGTCGAGCTGAATAATCAAATCGTGAGAGAGAACGCGAGACCAGATTCAAACAGCGCACTGCTTAGAGAACTTGATGGCCAACTAAAGTTGGCGCGTAGCCAGTATGAAACTTTTCAAGATTCGATCTATGCAACACACCTGGAGTTAAGAGCAAATCAGGTAAGGACAAGTCCGGCAACGTTTGCGGACGTTAATAATCTGCTTAGCGATATTAAGACGGCCTTCCTTGAGTACGTAGTAACCGATTCCAACGCTTACCTGCTCGTCTTAACTAAGGAGCACGCCGGGCAATCGCCGGTATTGCGCGCTTATCCAATTGCGATTCCCGCCGACGACATCGCGAAGCGGACTCATGCCTTTCGCGACATGATCACCACCCAAAGTGCGTTTGCCGATGATTCGCGTAGGCTATACGATTTGCTATTGAAACCCGCCGAGCAGCAGTTGAAAGGGAAGACTTCGCTTTGCATTGTGCCTGATGGAGTACTTTGGGACCTTCCATTCCAGGCGCTGGAGCCAAGAGATGGCCATTATCTTCTGGAAGACTATTCAATCTCTTACGCTCCATCCTTGAGCGTGCTAAGAGAAATGTCTGCCAAAAAAGAGTCGGACACTGGTTCGAAGTCACTGCTTGCTTTTGGCAATCCCACAATGCCTAGTGATATCGCGGCGAACATAAAGACCGCATATCGTGGGGAGACGCTCGGTCCTTTGCCTGACGCGGAACTTGAAGTGGGTGCCCTCAAGAATATCTGGGGGCTTTCATCAAGTCGCGTGTTAATTGGACCAAGCGCAAGCAAGACCGCGTTTCGTTCTGAGGCTCCGAAATACGACATCATTCATCTTGCGACTCATGGAATCTTAGACGACGCGAGTCCAATGTATTCTCGGTTGGTGATGGCTCGCGCTACCAATGATCCGAACGACGACGGATTACTCGAGGCGCGCGAGATTATGCAGCTCACTCTTCATGCTGATCTAGTTGTGCTTTCAGCCTGTCAGACAGCACGAGGACGCTTTGGCGCCGGTGAAGGTATGATTGGAATGTCTTGGGCATTCTTCGTGGCTGGAGTGCCGACGATGGTGGCCAGTCAATGGAAAGTCGATTCAGCGAGTACTGCAAAGTTAATGGTTGACTTTCACAAACGTCTGAGAGGCGATGCCGCAACAAGTCCGCAGACTAAGGCAACGGCTCTCCAACAAGCGGCGCTCACCCTCATGAAAGATCCGCGGTATCGGCATCCTTACTTTTGGGCAGGGTTTGTTGTCATAGGAAAGAACTCGTAGTCCTTTGAAACCACTCACCGTCTTCGCCACGAACGGACTTCCTTCAATAGTCTTTTTGCAACGGCCGAATCAGGATTTTGTTTTACGAGAACTCCAAACTCTCGTTCAGCCTCACTGATCAATCCTTCGCGAGCGTAAAACAGGCCAAGCGCAAGATGCGACTGCGAGCCAGTTTTTAGTCGGTTAAGTTGTCTAACTGGGTCTTCGCCAAGAACCTTAAATTTGGCCTGTGAGGTTGCCGAAGATGGTTCGCCGGCCTTGTTCACCGCACGGATCGTCCAGGTATAAAGCGCGCCGCGCTTTAGTTGAGTTGGAGGTGTCCAGCTTCGGCTTGTGGCCGGCAAGTCCTCGCTTTTGGCGATTTGGTGAAATGTCTCGTCGGCGATCTCAACGCGATACGACTCCGCTGTTTTCAATGGGCTCCAACGGAGCGTTGGCTGGTTTCCCAGAATGACGCTGCTCGCGGGATTAACAATCCTAATCTTCTCGTCGATCCCGATCGGTCCTCGTTCCGCAACTTGAGCGCTTGCTACCTCATCTAGAACGTCCGGACGAGCAAGTGGCTCTCCTGAGAGAGCTTCTTTTACGGCCTTGCGTGATTCGGCAGGCAACGATGGCAAGCCAACAACGGTTCCATCGCGGTCAAGAGTGATCTCGTTTGATCCATCCTTTAACGCAGCGACCGTCTGTCTCTCAGTAGGCGAATTGACTGGCGGGTTCTCAGCCACGTTTGGCGAAGTACCGGGCGCGGGCGACGGTACTATCCCAGGAATTTGTGGGGAGGGGACGGGAGTGGGCTCAGGACCCAGACCTGTTACTTCTACAGGAGTTGATTTCCATTTGAACAGGACCATCAACGCAACCGTTGCGAAAGCGATAAGTGCGACTGCCGCTGCGACACGCATTGTCATTGAGAATGCGGTTCGAGGAGTTGTTGACGACACCTTGGCTGGCTGGCTTCCTTCACGCGGACGCGAGACGGCTTTCATTGTTGCCAGTGATTCACGCAGGTCAGTCACTTCATTTGAGCATTCCTCACAATCTTCCAAATGGAGCTTCGCGGTGCTTCGATCTAACGCGTCAAGTCCGTCGTCAACGAAGGCCTCGATCGTTTCTGGTGTGAGATGGCAAGGTTCCACGTCGTCACCGGGAAGAAGATGCGCAGTTAGCGTTTGAAGCGCGACGGCTTCGGTTTGAGCAGTCACCACTCGCCGCCGACACGCGTCGCAGGCAAGGATGTGATTGTAAATGAGACCACGATCCCCGCTTGTCAATGCTTGAGCATGGAATCGTTCTACAATTTCGTTTGAGAGATGTGCGCTCATTTGATCCTCACATAATCAGAAGTACCCTCGTTGAGAAAGTCGCGTCGTCGTCTCTCCAATTTTTCGCGAACTGCTCTTCGAATATTTTTTACTTTTGTTTCGCTGACGCCCAATTCTGCGGCGATAGCGGCGTCCGACATCGGTAGACTGTTGAGAAGTGCTCGAAATTGCTCGATCGTTATCTCCAAGAGACTGGCAAGTCGTTCTTCGGTAGCAATCTGGGTAAACAGAAACCACTCGATGCCGTAGCCGTAGCTATCGCTCATATTGAGGAGCAGCGATTTTCGTTGCTCAACGCGAAGGTTTTGGATCTCGGCCAATAAACGGTTGAGCAAGCGTTGATTATCAAGGTCTGCGATGGTGTCAGGTGGGAGCGTCACTAGTGGGCCGGATTGAACGTAATGCTTGTCGTCAATACTGATTGTCTGAACCTGTACACCTGCAACTGCCACATTCACGAAGTCAACCAACTCATCAAATCTCACAGGCCGGCCAAGGTTATTCAAAACCAAAAGAATCAGTTCGGCGGTATTTAATCTGTTGGCATCTGCGACTTGATTCGTCTGAAAATCAAGCTTCATCTGAAGTGGTGCAACGGGAACAATGTAAGAGTTTTCAGATCGCCACGCTCGATAGCCACAGATCAACTTGCCGTCGCTGTCTTTCCAGGTTTCCAAGTCGGCATTAGCTGCAATTAATCGTCGAACCTTCTGGTACAGACTGCGCCGCTGACGATTTCTTCCGCGTAAGAGATCTGAAAAGACTGTAGTTGTAGTGGTGGCGACCAGACCAGAGAAGCTGGAAATTGGATGCTGACGGGGATCGCTCTTAAGTTGATGAAGCTGCTGCAGGAGTCTCACGCAAACATCGCCGAAAACATCTTGTGTGTTGAATGCTGCAGTGGTGCCCGCAGCGCCCAATCGCATACTTCGGGCGATTCGATACACGATCGGCCTCGCTGCCTCTAAAAGGCGATGAAGCTCCTCCTGACTCTTGGCGTCGTCGGCCGAGTTGAGATAAGGGAGCAGTTGGTCATCAATCGAGTCGTCACGCCGGTTATGATCTTCCAACGACAAATTAACCTACGTCTATAACTTAGACAGCCACGATTTCAACAATCAGCCTGCTTACCGCGCCTTTTGAGCGGTCCAAGCTGGTGAATGCATTACCGGCAACCAGCAAATCATCCCTACACCGGAAAAAGAATACGACAATGAGAAGAAGTTGTCTGTGTTCTATAACACAGCGTTCTTTCAGGGCACTGAAGCCTGATTTGGGCGTTGCATCGCGCAGCAACTTGTGGATAATTTCTGACTGCGCCCGCCTCCCCGGTGGGCGAAGCGGTTACGTGGGGTGAGGACACGTAGCCTCAGGGCGGGGCTTGTGGGAGGGCCTCGCCCGTTTTCATTGCTCTGAAACAGTATCTTAAGTCCGTGTCTTTCCGGGACGACGGAGCCTCCAAGTTGTAGTCGTTATCTCTCGGGACAACCCCCTTGCATAACTTTAAGAATTTCGGTATAGTTCCCTGTACGGGAACATTGCTAACTATACAGTGTAGGGAACATGCGTCCGATCCATGAGGTTGATTGGCCGAAGACAACTCGGGGAATTTGCTCGCTTACACGCTGATGTTCGCGCTCAGATCCAGTCATGGGTTGCCGAGATTGAGGAGGCGGAATGGAAGACACCTCAAGAAATCAAAGCACATTACGCGCACGCGAGCTTCCTTGCTGACAAACGAGTGGTTTTTAACTTAAAGGGGAATAAGTACAGATTGGATACGAAGATCAGCTTTAAGAATCAAACGGTTCTAGTGGTCAGAATTGGAACTCATCGCGATTATTCAAACTGGAAGTTCTGAGAGCACACCATGGTCAGAGTCATTAAGAATGAAAAGGACTACGAAATCGCCCTTGCTGATATTGAGGGGCTGATGGATCGTGACCCGGATGTCGGTACGCCAGAAGCGGAGCAATTAGAACTTCTTTCCCTGGTGATCGAAGACTACGAAAAACGGATGTATCCGATAGCCGCCCCCGATCCGATCGAAGCGATTCGATTTCGTATGGAACAACAGGGACTCATTCAACGTGACTTAGCTCCTTATATCGGAAGCCCAAGTAAAGTGTCTGAAGTACTGTCGCGCAAGAGACCGCTAACGCTCTCAATGATCAAAGCATTGCATTCCGGGTTAGGCATCCCTGCCAAGTCCTTGCTAGAGGCGCCGGAATCCTCGGATGAGAATGGCGAAGTCGAGTGGCATCGCTTTCCCGTGAAGGAAATGGTCAAACGCGGTTGGATAAAGAGTACTTCAGCTGTGCGCCAGGACGCGGAACGTCTGTTGAGCCATTTTTTCAAGCCAATTGGATTGCCCAACGAATTGGCTGCACTCTACAAAGGAACCAAAGGCGTTCGTGCGTCGCGTTCGATGGACAAGTATTCTCTAGCTGCTTGGACCGCTCGTATTATGATTCTTGCGCTGCAAGATCCTCCTCCGGTTGAATATCAAGCTGGATCCATAACGATCGAGTTTATGCGCGACGTTGCGCAGTTAAGTTGGTCTGAGATGGGCCCGCGTTTGGCTCAAGAATTCTTGAGAAAGCACGGCATTCCGCTCATAATTGAACCACACTTGCCGCAGACCCATCTTGATGGAGCTGCAATTATGGTTTGGGTTGAACGACCGATCATTGGTCTCACGCTGAGACATGATCGGATAGACAACTTTTGGTTCTGCCTAATGCACGAATTGGCCCACATTTCACTTCATTATGGCCAAGGATTTACGCATTTCTACGATGACCTTGACCTTAAGACTAGTGATGACCCGCGTGAGCGCGAAGCTGACGCGCTTGCTGGTGAGGCCTTGATTCCTGAAGCGGAGTGGAAGAAGAGCCCTGCAAAGAGTTTGCGTTCAAAAGAAGCGGCGCTGCATCTAGCGAATCGGCTACGGATTCATCCCGCAATCGTGGCCGGACGAATGCGGCATGAGTTTGGCTCATACACGTTTCTGAATCAGATGATTGGTCAGGGAAAAGTCAGACCGTGCTTTCCTGATGTAAGCTGGAGTTGGTGAGAAATGTTTGATCACAAGCACTACATACCGGTGATGCGATGGCGTCAGGCAGAAATTGACGCTCTAAGAAATCTTTTCGATCGCGATCGGGAAGTGATAACTCCTCTCATTGAGATACTGCCGAGTATGGGGGGCGGGTTCCAAACTATCGTGCGAGATATCGGTCGAAATTGGGGTTTCACACCTTTCTTTGTTGATCTGGTTCAGCTTGAGCCAAGTCTGCGCTTGTCAGATGGAACTCATCCTTTTGTTCTGCTAGGTCGAGAGGCGAAGTCGCTCCGGCTGCCTATGATTCCGGTCACAGCACTGTCAAGGGACTCTGCTTATCAAGAAGCTGTTAGAGCGGCTGTGGACTCAAGTAAGCATGGAGCGTGCATTCGAATCAATCTTGCGGACCTAGATGACCCCCGATTTCCTTTTAGTTTGCTGCGGCTAGTTTCCTCATGCAAGTTAGTACCCAAACAAGTTGATTTAATTGTTGATGTCGCGATTATCGACGAGGCAAGTATTTCTTTTGCAGAGTTGCTCTCCGGTATCCCTGATTTGCTGAAATGGCGAACGCTCACGGTTCTCAGTGGCGCTTTCCCGAAAGATCTCAGTCTGTTAGAAAAGAACAGTCAACATGAACTGAAAAGGTTCGACTGGTTAAATTGGATTAGCGAGATTCGTAGGGGGGTCGCCAAAAGACTCCCGGCGTTTGGTGATTACACTATACAGCACCCAGAGTTTTCGCCGCCCAAGAAAGGCTTGAATCCGAGCGCAAGTATTCGTTACACGGCCTCGGAGCATTGGGTGATTATGCGCGGCGAAGGACTTCGGAACGAAGGAGGCCCAGGCAATGATCAATATCCTGCTAACGCAACGCTGCTGGCCGAACGTTCAGAATTCTGCGGTGAGGGTTTCAGTTTTGGGGATAAGTACGTACGTCGAGTCAGTAACGATGGGAGGAAACCTGGTACTCCTACAACTTGGCTTTGCGCAGGTATCAACCACCATATCACTTACGCAGCGCGTCAAGTCTCCAGTTCGGCCGATGCTTCAACTGGTGGCGAACCGTCGCGCGGACCATATCTAACTGTGCAACCTCCGCCAAACGCGCGTATATCTTCGCGCGTGGCTTACGGAAAAAGCGTTGAGCCTCGCCGAAATCCTTAAGCAAGCTAAGCGCTTCATCTCGCCAGAGGAGCTTGCACACGGCAAGGATGTCTAGCGAGGGGTTGTCGGACGCCGTTCTTATTCCCGTAAAACGTATGACGCCCTCCGAGTCGAACTCTGCCAACTCTATTCCCCACCATTCGGGCACGAGCTTCATCGACTGATCCAAGTAGCGACGACCTACAACAAGAGTAATTCGGTCAAGCACCGAGCTAAAGAAGCTTGCCTGATGCGGCAGGCGCTTAAGCGTGTCCCTATCACTCTTCAATTCAAAACCATGAATGATGCCGTTAACTACGGCAAGGTCAATCCTGGCGGCGCCATGTCTAAGTGCGAATTCATCGAAGACTCTCGTATCGCCGTCACTAATGTATTGCGCGAGCATGCTGCTCTTCACTGCCGCTCGCAGTTGAAAGTCTTTCATGACTGAAACCGTGGATTAATGATGAAACGAGCCGAATGGCCCCGGGTGGGGCTCGCCAAATTTGACGGGTTTTTAAGTAAGTGTCAACAAGGCAGCCCAAGTTCCGTCCGTATCAAGGCCGATAAAGTCTCAATGATAGGATCAGCACACTGTTGGTTTTGGTCTTCCGTTTGTGCAGATTTGATGCGATATTTGCAGGGTTTATCGTCCCGTTTTTCGTATGCCAGCAACTCCTGAACAAAAAGCACGAAAGCTGATAGATGAAAAACTGTCGGCCGCCGGATGGATTGTCCAAGACCGCAAGGACATTGATCTGACCGCCGGGAAAGGTGTGGCCGTTCGTGAATTCCCGATGAAAACGGGCTTCGGATTTGCGGACTATATGCTGTATGTCGATCGCAAAGCCATCGGTGCTGTCGAGGCGAAAGCTACGGGAGCGCTAACAGGAGTCGAGGCGCAATCTGCCAAGTACGCAGCGGGCTTGCCCGATAACTTGCCGGCTCACCTTCGTCCGTTGCCATTCCTTTTCGAATCGAACGGAGCCGTCACTTTCTTTACTAATGGTCTCGATCCAAAACCGCGCAGTCGTAAGGTTTTCAATTTTGCTCGTCCTGAAACTTTTTCTGATTGGCACTCACAAGCGCATCAACTGAGAGCCCGACTTCAGAGTTTGCCGGAACTTGATGAAGCAGGCTTGTGGAAGGTACAGACGCAAGCAATCAAAAGTCTCGAGAACTCGTTTGCCCGAGGGGATGCACGTGCCCTTATCCAAATGGCCACGGGTTCAGGGAAGACTTTCACGGCGGTTAACGCCGCTTATCGCTTGCTGAAATTTGGCAAAGCGAAACGCATCCTTTTTCTTGTGGATCGCGGCAACCTCGGCAAACAAACTGAAGACGAGTTTGCTAACTTCACACCGTTTGATGACACACGGAAATTTCCCACACTCTATACAGTTCAGAGACTCAAGACTAATTCGATCAATCCCGCGGCCAAGGTTGTCATTACGACGATTCAACGGCTCTACTCGATGCTCAAAGGCGACGTTGAATTCGACCCACAGAATGAGGAAGGCTCCGGCTTCGATTCAGCAAAGCCCTGGAAGGGTGAACCTCCGGATGTGGCATACAACGGTAGTATCCCTCCCGAGTTCTTCGACTTCGTCGTAGTGGATGAGTGTCACCGTTCAATTTACGAATTATGGGCGCAGGTTCTGCTCTACTTCGACTCTTTCCTAGTCGGACTCACGGCGACGCCTGCCGGTAAGACTATAGGTTTCTTCAACAAGAATCTCGTCATGCAATACGGTCACGATGAAGCCGTCACGGATGGCGTAAACGTGGATTTTGACGTTTATCGCATTCGAACCCGAGTAACCGAATCCGGAGCCACCATCGTTGCTGATCCCACCGGAGTATATGTAGACAAGCGCCACAAACTAACGCGCGCCGAACGGCTGGAGAAGCTGCAGCAAGATCTTACGTATACTGCCAACGATCTCGATCGTGATGTTGTCTCAGAGGATCAGATACGAACGGTCGTCCGTGAATTCCGCGACAAGATCCTGCCTGATGCATTTCCCGATCGCAATGAGGCTCCGAAGACGCTGATCTTTGCGAAGGACGACTCTCACGCTGACGACATCGTGCGCATGGTCCGCGACGAATTTGCCGAAAGAAATGAGTTCTGTGAAAAGATCACCTATCGCACTGGTTTTACCCGCATGACGAAGAAGGTGAAAAACGAGGATGGCACGGAGAGTGAGGTTACTGAGTGGGTGAAAACTTCGAGCCTTTCGCCCGACGAAATTCTGTCGAACTTTCGCAACAGCTACTACCCACGCATCGCTGTCACGGTGGATATGATTTCGACGGGCACCGATGTCAAGCCCATTGAGTGCGTTTTCTTCATGCGCAACGTGAAATCCGCGGGTTTCTTCGAGCAGATGAAGGGTCGCGGCGTGCGCGTGATTTCAGCGGATAAGCTTAAGGTCGTCACCCCCAGCGCGAGGGCTAAGGATCGCTTCATCATCGTCGATGCCGTTGGCGTGTGCGAGCAAGACAAGACGGACTCGCATACACTCAACCGCAAACCTTCCGCCACGCTTCCTCAATTGCTCGAATATGTTGCCCAAGGCGGGACTGATACTGAAGCGCTCACGACACTCGCGGGACGGCTTGCCCGCCTGCAGCGCGAGTTCTCCGCAGAACAACTGAGTGAGTTGCGCACTCTTGCCGAAGGACAGTCCTTTCCTGATTTAGCGCGTGGCCTCATGCGGGCTTGCGAACCGGACGATCAGATCGCAGCTGCAAAGGACACATTCAAAACAGACGCTCCTTCTGAGGAGCAAATTGCAAAGGCCGCCGAACAACTCGCGAACGACGCTATCACGCCGTTCATGAAAGCGGCGTTCCGGCGTCGAATTCTGGAGATTCGCGCGCAGAATGAGCAGACCGTTGACCGCCATACGATCGATGAAGTGCTCTACTCCGGCTACGACGCCTCCGCCGTAGATAAGGCACAGGCCAAAGTGAAGGACTTCCGGGCTTGGATTGACGAGCACAAGGACGAACTCACGGCGCTGCAAGTGCTCTACTCAGGTACTAAGCCGCTTAAACTCTCGCTTACGGATCTGCGTCAACTGAAGGAAGCGCTATCGACCCCGCCACTTACCGCCACTCCGACGCAACTTTGGCGCGCTTTTCAAGCTGTGGAAAGTGAAAAAGTAAAAGGCACAGGCGGCTCGCAATTAGCCGATCTCGTCACGCTGGTGCGTCACGCGCTGATCCCGGAATTCACCCTCGTACCGTATGGAGAAGAAGTACGCGCGCGATACGAAACGTGGCTGAGCGATCGCGATGCCGCCGACAAGTTCACGTCCGAACAACGTGAATGGCTCGACCGCATCGCCGAACACATCGCCACCAGTCTCGCCATCCAACCTGATGCGTTCGAAGACGGTTGGTTTGGTCAACAAGGCGGATATGGCCGGGCCTTCAAAATTTTTGGCGACAAACTAAGGCCACTTCTCGCAGAGTTGAATGAGAGGTTGGCAGCATGAGTACGGGAAATCATCAGCAACTCCCGCACGGTTGGGAGCTCTGTGGTTTGCCTGACATTGCTCAGATTAACCCGCCACTTGATCGCTGCATCATCTCAGATGATGTTGAAATTGATTTCGTCCCGATGCGCGCGGTTGACCCTGAGGGTGGAGGTTTGCGTCGGCCCGAAGTATCGACCTACGGCAGGGTGAAGAAGGGTTACACGCCGTTTCTAGCGGGCGACGTAATCACGGCGAAGATAACGCCGTGTATGGAGAACGGCAAAACGTGCGTCGTCCCAAACCTTGCCGGTGTGGCGTGCTTTGGATCAACTGAGTTTCACGTCGTCCGAGCTGAACCGGGGATCGACGCGCGTTGGATTTCCTATTTTCTCTTACAACACTCAACTCGCAATCTGGCTCAACGGCAGATGATGGGCGGAGTCGGCCAGATGAGAGTGCCATCGGGCTTTCTGGAATCTCTGAATATTCCGGTTCCGCCAAACCAGGAACAGCAGCGAGCGTTGGAGAAACTCGACGAACTGCTCTCCGACCTCGATGCTGGAGTGGCAGCGTTGGAGCGGGTTAGCGCTAAGCTGAAGCACTATCGGGCGGTTGTGCTCAAGGCGGCAGTGGAAGGCACATTGACCGCGGAATGGCGAGCGAAGCATTCCGCGATCGAACCAGCGTCTGAACTGCTAACGCGCCTCCTAGCCGAACGTCGGCGCTGCTGGGAAGAAGCGCAGCTCAAGAAATTCAAAGAGGCCGGCAAGGAAGCACCCAAGGATTGGAAAGCAAAGTACCCGGAGCCAGTTCTGCCTGAAGAATTTTCATTCGCACAAGCACCGGCCGGATGGGCAACCGCCAGCATGGATCAACTCACGACCCGTATCACGAGCGGCTCTCGCGACTGGCAGCAATTCTACGGGTCCGGAGAGGGGACGTTCATTATGGCTCAGAACGTCAGACCTGGCCGACTTGATATGACCTTTCGGCAGTCGGTGAACCCTCCAGCTTCCGATTCAAGTTGCGAGCGCAGCATGGTAGCCCGCGACGACCTTTTGGTTACGATCGTCGGCGCCAACACCGGCGACGTATGTAGAGTCTCGGAGGCGCTGTTAGCACATTACGTTTGCCAAAGTGTTGCTCTGATGCGACCGGTAGAACCGGCGCTCGGGACATACCTCGACGCTTATTTCAATTCAGTTGGAGGCGGCCAATTTCACTTTCGCCGCTATCTTTACGGCGCAGGACGCCCCCACTTGAGTTTTGACCAGCTCAAAATGACACCGGTGTTGCTTCCTCCCTTGCCCGAACAAGAAGCCATCGTCGAAGCCGTCGAAGATCAACTCTCAGTGACTGATCACCTCGACGCCGACGTGGAGGCGAAGCTGATGAGTGCGCAGGCGTTGCGCCAATCCATCCTTCGCCACGCATTCGAAGGCAAGCTTGTGCCGCAGGATCCCAACGACGAACCCGCGAGCGAATTGCTCAAAAATATTGCGCTCGAACGCGAGCGACGAGCGCGCGAAATGCTGGCCGCTAAGAAAGCGAAAGGCAAACCGAAGACAGCGCGCCGGAAGGCTGCCAAACCCTAGTCGAGAACCTTTCATGGACGCATCACAAATCGGCAAACGGGCATGGAGCTACGCCGGGGTCCTGCGCGACGCGGGCGTTAGTTCACTTCAGTACGTTGAACAACTGACGATGCTGCTCTTCCTCAAGATGGCTGACCAGCTAACAGAGGAGCCTCACAATAAGCCGCCCATCGTGCCGCAAGAACTTGGCTGGAAGTCACTCTTACCGCTTGATGGAGACGCACTGGAGAGACACTACAGCGAGTGCATTGAAAAGCTCGCGCTCAAGGGTGGCATGCTTGGAGTCATTTTCAAAGGTGCCCGGTGCGACATTCACAGCCCCGCGCTGCTGAAGCAGCTCATAATAAACCTCATTGATAAGGAAGACTGGTTGAGTCTCCCGGTGGACGTGAAAGGCACGATCTACGAAGAGCTGCTCCAACGCTCCGCTGCTGAATCGACGAAGGGCACAGGGCAGCACTTCACCACCCGCGCGGTAATCCAAGCGATGATCGACGTCATGCAGCCGACACCGCAAGATCGCATCTGTGATCCGGCCGCGGGCGCTGGTGGCTTTCTGTTCAACGCTTACAACTACGTTCTCCACAAATTTGGCAAGGACTTGGACGCCGACCAGAAGCGTTCCCTGCGGGACGAGCTAGTAGAGGGAATGGAGATCGACCCAAAAGCCGGGCGTCTGTGCGCGATGAACCTCTACTTGCACGGCATCGGCGGCGACAAGGTGGTCGTCCACTCGGGGCACAACAGCCTCGCCGCACCGTGGAGCAAGGAATACACGATGATCCTTGCCAATCCCCCGTTTGGTAAAAGCCAGAGCGTGCTGTTTGTGAACGAAGAGGGAGACCTGGATAAGGACGAAGCCGTCATCGTACGCGAAGACTTCTGGACTGAGACGAGTAACAAACAACTTAACTTCGTGCAGCATATGTTCACCTTGCTAAAAATCGACGGCCGAGCGGCAGTAGTTGTGCCGGACAACGTGCTCTTCGAAGGCGGCGCGGGCGAAAAGGTGCGCAGAAATCTGTTGGAAAAGTGTAATGTTCACACACTGCTGCGACTGCCAACCGGCATCTGGTATTCACCGGGGGTGAAAGCAAACGTCCTCTTCTTCGATAAGAAGGAAGGCCGGCCGGAACCCTGGACCGAAAAGCTCTGGGTCTATGATCTGCGAACCAACAAACACTTCACGCAGAAGCAATCGCCCATCACTCGAAAAGAATTTGACGAGTTCGTCGACTGCTACCAGCCGGGTGCGATGCACAAGCGCAAAGAGACTTGGAGCGACGAAAACCCCGAAGGGCGGTGGCGTTGTTATACGTATGAAGAAATTCTAAAGCGAGACAAACTCAGCCTTGATCTTTTCTGGATCAAAGACAAGAGCCTCACAGACACAGACTCGCTCCCGGCTCCCGACATCATTGCGGCAGAAATTGCCGATGATTTGCAGGCTGCGCTTGAACAATTTACGAAGATCGCGGCACGACTGAAGAACACGGCCCTGTAGTCGAGTCAGTCGACAAGTGATACATGCCAATTACCTCTATCCCACAAGGCACTATTCGCGTCGATGTTGATTTCTATGACGATGCCGAGCGCGACGCGTTGCTTCGTTATCCGAGCGGTGCGAAAATCCAAGAGCTTGTTGCTTCATCGCCGATAGAAATACCGACAGCTGAGTTTCTCGCGTACTATCTTTTTCACCGGAAGCGTTTAGGCAGTGATCGTTATCGCGATTATTCCTCGGTGAGTCAAAACCTGAATCAAGCTATAAGTGATCTCGATGGAACCGCTGATCTAAGTGATTCCATACACACGGCTGGTGGTGTAAAACGTCAGCTTAATAGCGTCTCTCAGCGAATCGGTGAGGGCATTGGGCTTTCAATCGCGAGCCGCATACACAAACTAACGGAAGCAGATTGGGATGCTCTCGAAGAATTCTCCGGAAGGGACGCGCCACCAACCTTCGACTTCCAACTGGCTAGCGACGGAGAGCAATTGATACAAGTCGAGAACAAGGGGAGTTCTGTATCGGACAATAGCCTCCAGAACGCTGCCATCAAAGCCCACAAACGAAACATAGATCGCAAAAAGGCAAGACTTGTGGAGCTTGCGGCGACTAACGATGATCCGTTTCCCGCCAGTGTGCGCTATGGAACGATTACCGCTGTAGATAAACGCACGACGCATAATGTGAAGTGCTGGCTAACTGATCCTCCACCAGATGAAATTACTACCGAAGTCAGGCGGTTCCGCCTGCTGCGAAGAATGCAGTTTCTTCGCGACTGGATTTCGTTTATTAGTGTCACTTCACAAATAGCGATTGCTTTGTCTACGCGAGTAGCTGATCTTGAGGCAATGGGTGATCCATTTGAACTGGACAATGTACCGTTGAGACGGGGAAGCAATGCGAAGCTCACATACGGCAAAATGAAGACTCGCGCCAATCACAGCTACTTCTTCTGGTCGAAATCCCGAGTCTCAGATGGTCCTGCTGGTGGTGTTGTGTTACAGCTATCAGACACTGAGATGTTTCTTGCGGGCATCCGTGGTGAGCTTATTACGTTGGCTGCCGAACAAAGCTTTGAAAACGTTTTAGAATATCGCGCTAATACTGGAAGCCTTGAAAAAACCGTTGACTGTGTTTTCAGCCAGTCGAGGTTTGAGAGGTTACGCTTACCGCGATCGTTGCATGAGCAAGCTCGACAGAATGGCGGATATTTTTCATTTCAATTAGATGGCGTACTCCATTACAGTCCGGCCGGTTTAGTATTTGGCGTTTTGAGATTACCAGCAGAGTAGATGTAGGAAACCGCGAACAGAAATTGTGTTTGCTCTTGCGGCACACAATTCGCCCCGGAAGAAAGCATGTCTGAGAAACTGTATCAAGCTTTCAACGCAGAACAGGCTGATCTCCTGACACGTTTTGAGGCGCGCCGAATAATAACTGGCGTAAAAGAAGCCCGAGACGATCCAGAGAATGCAGGTCGTCGTTGGCCTTTCGAGCTTCTGCAGAATGCCCACGATGCCGGGCCATACTCGGGGCGGCACTCGGTGAACATTTCGATCGTCCTGACACGAACGAGCGACGAGCGGACGAAGTTGATCTTCGAACACGACGGAGCGCCGTTTGCGGTGAGAGAGTTGGTTGCACTCCTTTCTGGAGGTTCGAGTAAGGAGTTCGAATCAGATGAGACGACCGGTAGGTTTGGAACAGGTTTTCTTGTTACTCACGTGTTATCAACTCAGGTTAGAGTACGAGGAATTCTGAGCAATGCAGATTCGTTAGAGGTCTTCGATCTCGAACTGAACCGCGCTGGTGACGAAGATGCGATCGTCAAGAATATAGATATTTCTAAATCGGCACTTCGTGATGCGCTGAAATTAGAAAGGATATCTGAAGAAAAGGCCGCATCATTTGAATATGAACTTGAGAACGCCGGCGCCGCTACAAACGGAATCCTAGCAGTTCGTGAATGCCTCCCTTATCTGTTCGCGACATGTCCGCACTTTGGGAGTTTTGTTTTAAGCAACGGTGACGACATTTCTGAGACATGGAGACGTGACGAAACTAAAACGAGCGCTTTTGAAGATCGCACAATTAACGACATCCTGCTGATTCGACGGACTGACAATGGTGTGGAAAGTGGATATCGGTCGATCGTGATGAGTGCAGGCGAAGGAACTCCAGGGGCTGTAATAGCTGCTGCAATGATCGATGGAGTATGGCGTCTTCACATGCCGGGGAATTCGGTGCCTAGAATCTTTAGGAGACTTCCGATTCAGTCTTATCCTGTGCCAATCTTACCAGCGCTAGATGGTAACTTTGACGTCCGGCAGGATCGACAAGCTCTCCCATTGAATGAAGATAACAAACAGCTACTCAGCAGGGCGCTTGGGAATATTCCCGCGATGATCCAATTCGCTTACCGTGAGAATTGGGAGACTAAACATCTGCTGGCTAGGGTCGAAGTTCCACACAGATCTGCTTATAGAAATCAGGACGAGTTTGATTGGTGGAAAGCAGAGCTGCGAAATTTAGCCGAAGCAATTGCGAACTTGCCGTTCGTTCTATCGAGAGGACGTTTTGGACCGGGGCTAAATGGAGAAGACTGGAGTGCAGATTTTGTCTTACCTCAGCTAAACTCGGCTTCATCCGATCACACAGTTGGTCTAGATCGGGCTTGGCCCTTGATTGATGCTATTACCGATCTTGATCCCCCAGAATTATCTATCGCGAGTGACTGGACGATAACTGCTCAGAATTGGTCGCAGCTTGGGTTGGAGGTCAGTCTGGTCGCATTAGAAGACATAGCAGCTCACCTTCGGAACGTCGGCGGGTTACTCGATAAACTACCAATCGGTGGAGATAAGAATGATTGGCTGGTCAGTTTCCTAGATGTCATAGGAGAGTGCTGGACTCAAATGAAAGTAGAGAACCCCGCCGCGCTTGATGGTCTTTTACCTGATCAACTGGGCGTGTTACGCGGGCACAAAGAACTTCTTCGGGATGCGGGAATTCCAGAAACGCTTAAAGATATCGCTCATACTCTCAGTATTGAGATACGCGAAAAACTGTTCGAAACCAAAATAATCGAATCCGCAAGATCTGCCGGCGTTCAATACTTCTCTGGTGTTTTAGAGAAATTACTTCCTTCTAAGCTTACGGAGGAGGATCTTATCGAACAGTGCATCACTGTTCTCAACAAGAAGTTGATAGAAGATAAACAAGCGCCCGATGATCCTAACCTAAAAGATGGCAGCGTTAGGTTGCTCAGTCATTTGTGGGAAACTAAAGGGCAAAGTGGTGAGGCCTTAGCCAAGAAATGTCCCTTGATTGCAATGGACGGAACTGTAGTGAAGTGGTCTAGCACGCGCATGATGATGGCACCTCCCGATCTATGGCATCTCGAAGCGAGACCCTTCCAGGATGCCTATCCGCACAGACGAATACTCTCGAGTGCGTATGCGGATTCCGAGGGCAGCAAAGTAGGTTCTGCCTTGGTGAGTTGGGGCATCGCGATTCGCGATCCTCTAACCAAGAGTTCTCCGCAGGAGCTGAAGGATAAGCGACTTCAAGGTCTAACGCGTGAGGGAATTGATACGGAAGGGGTAACAGTCAGCGGCGTTGAATTCAGCCAAATCGCACTTCTAACGGACGCGGTCTTACTCCACTGCCAAGGGAATGTGACCTTCGCAAAGTCATTGTTGGGATTAGTCCTTAGGTACATCGCTAACCATGACGATCAATGGCGAATTTGGAAAAGTGTTGATGGGACTAAAGAAAGAAAGCATGCCCAGATTAATGTACGCGGCGCGGTGTGGGTAGCAGACTTGACCACGAGGGCATGGGTGCCAGTTGAGGCAGAAGGAGAGACAACTCCAATGTATGCCAAAGCGGCAACCCTGAGAGATCTTCTTGATCCAGAATGGCTGATCGACAACGAACGTGGAGTCGGGTTGTTAAGTGAGTGCTTTGGGTTCGATTCACTTGATTCACGGCTGTTGGGAGTCGAACCCTCGAAGAGACAGGAAGTCAGAGACAGACTGGCTAGGTTCCTAGATATTGCAAAGAGCGATCCTGACACACTGTCAGAATTCGCGGATCAAGTTGAGGCTCGCGAATCTCGTAAACGTGATGTTGGAAAATGGCGCCGATTTGGTCTGGCTGTTCAAGACGCTGTCCAAGAATCTCTAGAAGGCTACGGCTTAACAGTAAACGTCGTTGACTGTGGATTCGATTTTGAAGTGTTGCTCAACAGTGACTGTGAACTAGAAGAAGCGGCTTTGGCTAGACTGGAAATTGGCCCTTATTTTATGGAAGTCAAAGCTACGACTCAGGGAGAGGTAAAAATGACGCCTACCCAGGCTTCCCACGCTGCCCTGAACGTCGAGCGTTATGCTCTTTGCGTTATCGATCTTCGAGCGATTCCGGAAGATCAACTGGATCGAGTTTGGGCAGCGGACGAGATCGAGAACTTATCTCACGTCATCACGAATATCGGCACTTATACAATCGAAACAACAGAGCTGATCGAAACAGCAAAAGGAAATGAAGTGGGAATTCGGAATGAGTCCGCGCTGAGATATGGGGTGCCTACCGCCATTTGGGACATTCCATTTTCATTACAAGATTGGGTCGAAAGCATCGTAGAGATACTGAAGGATGAGTCATAGAAGAGTAGCCACGCATGACCGAACATCGAAGGAGAATTGATCGACTTTACAACCCCCCCGGGGGACCAAAGTCGCCGCTCGACGAAACTAACTGCGGAAAGCGCTCCGACTGAGTAGCATGCCACGTTTGGGCCAATGAGCCGGCCTCGCCACAGTCCGGAAGGCGGCTGCCGCGTCTGCCCAGCCTAAATGCTGACCGCAAACGCACCCCTCAACGCTCAATCGAGGAGAAACGGCTACGCCAAGTCGCGCCTGTCCAGCGTCGAATTGAAACCAAGGATGTGGAGGATGAAAGGTTCCGGTAAGCATACCCTCTGCATAACCTGCTCCGAGCGCACCGAGCATTGTCGTCAGATACCCGACCGTATGTAGTTGACGTGGACGCCGTCGCCAATATTGATCTGGATCATCGCCGCGTTGTATGGCGTCCTCTGCCTCAAGTTGACGTCTAACACGCTCCTCTTCTGACATCAGCTCATAGCTGAGTTCCAGTCCATCAATACGTTCACTACAGAAAGCGCAAGGCATATCTGGCGAATAGACAGTGAGGTCGCACACTTGTGATGTTACCTTGCCATCCTCGCCTTCCATCAGAACGCCCAAGTCGATCGCGGGAATCAAGTAGTGGTGTGAGAGATCGCTTAGCTTCGCGCGGGCGTGTTGAGTGTCAGTGCAGCCTACCAGGAGATCACATCGAAGCAACTCGTCATGAACGTTGTCATGCAATATATTTCCAGCGAACGCTGTGATATTTGCCTTCGGATTAATTGAGCTAATCAAGTCCGTGACTAATTCAACTTTGTAAGGTTTTGATTTGAGTTCGACATGTTCCCAGCGCGAACCATGTTGTCGCTCAAGATTCGAGTCTTCAAAACGCTGCGGATCGACAAGGACAAAATTACCCACGCCTGCGCGTGCTAGCACATGAGCAGCCGGTGAACCAGTACCGCTCAAGCCAATGATTCCTACGGTCGCGTTCCTTAGACGGGCCGCTGACGGCGAACCGAGGAGTGAGATAAGCCGCGCATGGGCCGCGTTGACTACATCGTCAGGAATCAGCTCCGATTCGCTCGCTTCCGAATTGAATAGCTCAATGATTTCGCCGACGTTGAGCAATTTCTCTACTGGAAACCATTCACCGCGATCATACACACGCCCCGTAAAAGCAAAGCCCGTGTCAGGATTTCGTTGAAGGACGAGGCTGCAATAGGGTTTGCCGTTGCCGTACGCTGCAAACTCTCCCGCAAAATAACTGTCCATGTCATCATCGATCGAGCTGGGAAAAGTGCCACACCCTTCCGGGTGCGAATGGACAACGCCGACCGCCAACTGGCTCTCCGCGGCGTGATGAAATGATCGTCGAGAATATTGGGCCAGGAATCTTGTGAGCCCGACTTGACGCTCCATGTCGCCCGGCTTCGGCCAAAAGCCGTCCACGTAGCTAAGCGCCAATCCCCACGACGTTCGTCGATACCCGAAATCGAAGAATGTTCCCCATTCGCGATCCGGGTATCGTTGGTACACATGCTTCTCCAACTTGGCAAGATCGCGCGAGCGAATCCTAATGAGTGAACGACGTGCATCTCCAACGAGAGGGAGACCGCCACTTAATTCGCGTCGTATAGCCATGAGAGCAGCTCTCCAATGTAGGTGTGAAAACCGTGAATTGCAGGATTCCAGGCTGGACCACCCCCGCCGTTGTGAGGGTGATAGCTGATTCGGGTCCAACTGCAGTCGCCGACTGTGAGTTGTCCTTGCGGCTGCCCTTTGACTTTTCCAACAAGTTGAGACCCTTGGGGGAGGAAAGCCTCATCTATCATCTGGCCTGGATAGCCGCCCGGAATCAGAACCAACACATCGCTATTAGGCACGGCGTAACCCGGGCGCGTCCTCAACTCGTGGTATATTACGGCGGCTGGGTTGTCGATTTTAGTGACGACCTGACCGCTCTCGCGCAGCTTCGCTAACTCAAGCTCGACACGAGCGGCCTCGTAGCC
>JADMIO010803661.1_pt1 | contig 39627 bp, 33 predicted proteins | sample 8958161 | NCBI WGS metagenome assembly JADMIO01 (sample SAMN16585339, study PRJNA669376) | soil metagenome | isolation source: Crop rotation soil | place: USA: Cullars Rotation, Alabama | collected 2011 | reverse complement strand
CTTTCCCTTTTATCATCCCGCGTACTACGGCGGCGCGGTAGCGGCCGGCGCCGTAGCGGGCGCGGCGGTTGGCGCCGCGGCAACGTCGGCCGCGTACGCGGCGTCGAGCTACAACTATTACCCGTCGCCCTATTACTACCCGCCGCCGTACTGACCCCGCCGCCGTGATCCGGGTGCGGCGCGGCGTGGCGGATCCGCCCTTCGCTGCCATTCCCGGTTTCGCCAATGGGGTTGGGGCGCAAGCTTTTTTCTGAAGGTCGATGCTCTTGCGCAAATCGGATCATCTCGCGACGGGGGAAGCATCGATCCGGCGGTTTCTTTCCTGGCGGAACAGGGTGCGTGATCTTGCTCTCACGGCCATGCTCGTCACCCAGGTTTCGCTGGTGGTCCTCGGCGCCCCCTATGCCGCCTCCGGCGATCACAATTTGGCTGTTACCTATGAGCTGTTCCGGACCCTGATCGGGTTCTTGACTGCGCTGATCTCGCGCGGCCGGATCGTGACCGGCATCGCGATTATCGGGGTTGTGTTCATCCTGTCCGGAAATGCGTTTCAGTTTATCGCACCGTCAGTATTCACGGCTCAACTAACCCATTCCGGATCGATCGTCGGATCGGTCGTAGTCGGCATTGTCGTCGGGCGCGCCGTGCTCGATCCCGGCCCCATCACCACCCATCGGGTGCTGGGCGCCATCGTCCTGTATCTAAACTTTGGACTGATTGCCACGGCCATCTACCGTGTCGTTTGGGATTTTCATCCCGACGCTTTTCAGGGCATTGCCGCCAACGCCACTCCCGCGGAGGCGACCGGAGGTCTGGTTTATTTCAGTTTTGTGACACTGACGACGGCGGGTTATGGAGACATTGTCCCCGTAAACGCCTTCGCGCGAGGATTGGCTAATCTTGAATCGATTATCGGTCAGCTATACCCGGCGACATTGCTTGCGCGCTTCGTCACATTGCAATTGGAGACCCGCCGCCGGTGACGTCGGTGCGTTTGCCGCCGCTGCCGTTCAGGAAATCTGCACGGGATTGCGCGCAACAGCCGCATCCGCCAGTCGGCGGGCACGCGCGTCCTGCTTGACGGGCCGCGCGATCCTTGATTTGGCACCGCCCGGTTGGTCCGCTTGAAGTACAACCGAGCGGCTGCGTCGCTCACTCCTGGTTGGTCAGGGCCTGGTAGACGAGGTTGCGGAACGCGCGGCGGTAGGAACCGCCGACTCCGGCGGGGGTTTGGATCATCTGTATCGCAACAAGGTCTTCCGCGGGGTCGATCCAGAATGTCGTGCCCCAGGCGCCGGTCCAGTAGTAATTTCCGACCGAGCCGGGCAGCGGATTGCGCCCGGCCGCGGTGCGCACCGCGAAACCTAGGCCGAAACCCTGGCCCATCGCCGGCGTTGGCGCAACGTCGCCGCTCAGGGTCAGCGCCCGCTCGGAATAGCCGACACCCGGCGGCAGCGCGTCGGCGGTCATCAGCGCCACGGTATGCGGCGCCAGCAGCCGCACCCCGCCATACTCGCCGTCGTGCAGCAGCATCTCGCTAAACCGCAGATAGTCGCCGATGCTCCCGACCAATCCGCCGCCGCCGGACAGCAGCTTCGGCTTTTTCGTGACATCGGGCGGCGACCGCGACGTGCTGCCCGCCGGAGGCTTTTGCGCCTCGGCCAGGCGCGGCAGATCGGCCTCGTGTACGTAGAAGTCGGTTGAATTCATGCCGAGCGGTCTGGTGATCCGCTCGGCGAGAAAAACGTCCAGATCCTGACCCGACACGATCTCGACGATCCGCCCCAGCACATCGACCGCCACGCTGTACTCCCAAACCTCGCCGGGCTGATGGGCGAGCGGCAGTTTTGCCAGCTTGGTTACCATTTCGGCCAGGGTGTCGCCGCGGTCGCCGACCTTGGCGTCGCGATACGCCTTGTGAACAAGCGTGTCGCCGTATTGGCCGTACACCAGACCGGCGGTATGACGCAGCAGATCCTGCACGATCATCGGTCGCTTCTGCGGCACTAGGTCCAATGTCGGCTTGCCGGTCGCCGGATCTACCGTCTCGACGCCGACCTTCAGATCGGCGAATTCCGGGATGTACTTCGAGACCGGCGCGGCGAGATCGATCTTGCCTTCCTCGGCAAGCATCATCACCGCGACCGATACGATCGGCTTGGTCATGGACGCCAGCCGGAAGATCGCATCGGTCTTCATCGGCGTCTGCTTTTCGCGGTCCTGATAACCGATCGCCCGGAGATAGGCGATCTTGTCGCCGCGCGCGATCAATAAGACGGCCCCGGGCAGTTCGCCTCGGTCGACATAGCCTTGATAGGTGTCGGTTAGGCGCTGCAGTCGCGCCGACGAAAAGCCGAGCTGTTCGGGTTGGGCGACCGGCGTCGGTTCGTCCGCGCGGCCAAGGCTCGCACCCGCGAGCACGAGCACGGCAAGCAGTAAAAATCCCGCTGGCTTCATGCGATTCCCCCCGACCTGCGCCGATCCGGCTCGGCTTGATCAATATCGCCCTGCGATCATCATTCTCCCGAATCGGGGTTCGCGGGAAGCGATTTTTGGCTCGATCGCGGCAAGGCTCGCCGCATCGCGGGACGCCAGGCCGGGCAGGAACGGCTTTGCCGCAATCTAGTGGACGACGACAACCCGCAACTTGTCGTGGCGCTCGTTTACCGTGGCTGCGACCTCGCTGCCAAGCCGCTGCAGTGTGATATCGGTCGTACGGCCGCCGAGCCGCAAACCTCGAATTTGCAACCGCTCCAGAAATGGCGGCAGCCGAGGCCGGTCGAAGCGGACCTCATCCGCGGCCGGATCGAAACTGATCCCGATACTCGCCCGCAGAAGGCCAAACACCGCCGCGCTCGCCCATGCTTGCGGCGAGCACGCCACCGGGTACAAGGTGGGCGCTGATCGACGCTTTACAAAACCGCAAAACAGCTCGGGCAGGCGCCGCGGGTCCCAATAACAGGCCGCCTCGAACAAGCCCGTAAGCACCCGCTCGACCGGCTCCTTCAAGTCGTAGCGCGCGAAGCCGAGCGCGATCAGCGCGTTGTCGTGTGGCCAAACGGACCCGTTGTGGTAAGAGATCGGATTGTAACGCGGCGCGGTGCGGGACAGGGTGCGGATCCCCCAGCCGGAAAAACAATCATACCGCATCAGCGTGGCGGCAACCTTGGCGGCGCGCTCGGGCGTGGCGATGCCCGCCAGCAATGCGTGCCCGGCGTTGGATGCGACGACGCGGCACGGCCGCTTGTCGCCGTCGAGGGCGATGGCATAGGTCGCCAGCTCGTCGCACCAGAAGGCCGCCTCAAACCGCCGGCGCAAATCCTCGGCCTCGCTTTCCAGCCGGTCGGCGGTATCGGCTTCACCGAGAGCGCGGGCGAGTACGGCGGCGTGTCGCTTGGCCGCGAATACGTACGCCTGGACCTCGCAGAGCGCGATCGGCCCCTCCGCCAGTTCCGCATTGGCGTGAAAGATCGCATCGGCGGAGTCCTTCCAGCCCTGGTTTTCGAGACCACTCCCCCTCTTTCGATAGTATTCGACAAAACCGTCGCCATCCGCGTCGCCGTAATGGTCGATCCAATGCAGCGCCGCCTTGAGGTTTGGCCAAAGCCGCCGAACCGTGGCGACATCGCCGGTGCGGCTGAAGTATTCGCCCATCAGCATCACGAATAGCGGGGTTGCGTCGGCGCTGCCGTAATAGCGTCCGAACGGGACCTCGCCCAGACGCGCCATCTCGCCGTTTCGCATCTCGTGGAGAATTTTGCCCGGCTCCGCGTCCCGCGCCGGGTCAACGTCCGTCGCTTGTGCCGCCGCCAGAAAACTCAGCACACCCTTGGCGATTTCGGGGTCCACCCACAGCATCAGCAACGCGGTGATCAGGCCGTCCCGGCCGAACGGCGTGCTGAACCAGGGTATGCCGGCGCATGGGTAAGGACCCTGCTCGGTCCCGGTGCAAAGCATGTAGACATCGGCCATCGATCGCCGCGTCAATTCGTTAAAAATGCGGTCGGAGCTTGAAACAGAGGCGATATCGGCCATCGTGCTATGAAATGCATGGCGTTCGGCCCGTACGGCCCGATAGAACTCGCGAACCGTCCAATTTGTCGCCGCACCGCCGTCGCACTCGCATCGAAACGCCAGTCGCGACCACTCGCTCGGTCCCAAATCCAGCAAAAATGTCGCGGCGTCATCGTTAAGTTGCGCCGGCTGGGGGGAGAACGAGAGCCTCGTGGTGTATTCCACCCCGTCGAGAGCGCGATAGCGGAGCTCGGTGGAATCCGTCGATTTGCGCGGAGGAAGCCGGACGCCGCGACGCGGTCGCCGCTGTCCGCGAATCTCGAAAATATCGGCAAAATCGGCCCCAAACCGGATATCCAGCCGCAACACGTGCCGGCGGAGATCATAGTTCCGGATCAGCAGCAGCTCGTAATAGGCCGAGCGCCAGATGAACTGCCGGCGGTGAATATAGATCAGCTCGCGACGCAGCGCGCTGCCATCGCCGGTGCGCGTGTCGGTATTCGCGAGATCGACCGATAGTATCGAATCGCATTCGACCGCGTTCGAGCTCAGCAGCAGCGGACGATCGCCGTTTAGCCGCAGTTCGAGCTCGGAGAGAAAGCGAGTGTCATGGCGGTATAGCCCGTCGGGACTACCGGGCTCGGCGATCATGTCGCCGAAGTGGTTGAGGACCGCAAAGGTGTCGTCCTGCTTGAGGATCCGGGTTCGCGACTCGCGCAGCCCGCCCGTCGCCTCAATCTGATATTGCGGATTATTCTCGCGCGCCGAAGCTGTAACCGCCATGCCTGCCTCCGTGCCGGCCCGCTAATCAGCGGCATCCATCCGCAGGTCGATCTCGGCATGCGCGCGGGCGGCGCGCGGCCGCTCGGACAAAACCGCTTCGTACAGCGTCAGGTAATCCTTGGCCATGCGCTCGACGGTGAAACGTTCCTCGAAACGGCGCCGGATGGCTTGCCTGTCGAGCCGCGCCGCCTGGGGCACCGCCGCCGCCGCCGCCTCGACGTCGTTGACGATAAACCCGGTGAGGCCGTGGTCGATGATCTCGGGAACCGAAGCGCGATTGAACGCGATCACCGGAGTGCCGTTCGCCATCGCCTCGATCAGCACGAGGCCGAACGGTTCCGGCCAATCGATAGGAAACAGCAGCGCCAGCGCGTTGCCAAGAAACTCGGCTTTCTCCGCGTCGCCGATTTCGCCGATATACTCTACCAAGGGTCCTTTCAGCAGCGGTTCAATCTCGGATTCGAAGTAATCCCGATCGACAGCGTCTATTTTCGCGGCGATTCGCAAGGGCAACCCGGCCCGGCGAGCGATCGCGATGGCCAGGTCGGGCCGTTTCTCCGGGCTCAGCCGCCCGATAAACGCGAGATAGCCGCCATTTCCTCTCCCGGTGCGATACAGCGCCGCCGGCAGGCCGTGGTGCACGGTGGCGTACCAGTTGGCCCACATCATCGGCTGGCGTTGTGAGTTGGAGATCGAGGCTAGCGGCAACATCGCGAACTCGCTCATGACCGCCGGCAGATCGGGCAGGTCGAGCCGGCCATGCAGCGTCGTTATGGTTTTGTCCCACAGCTCGGCGAAGAGCGCGAAATGCAGGTAGTCGGTGTGGAAGTGCAGGATGTCGAACTCGGCGGCGCGCTGTCGCACCCGGTGCAGCATGATCATGTGATGGGTGAGCGGGTCGCGGCACCGGTTGTCGAGCCGCAACGCCGTCGTGTGACACGGCTCCAAAACCGCGGCGGTTCGCGAATCCCCGCTCGCGAAAAGGGTAACCCGATGACCGAGCCGAACCAGCTCCTCGGTGAGGTAGGAAACAACGCGCTCCGTGCCGCCATACGAGCGAGGAGGGCAGCTTTCAAAGAGCGGAGCGATTTGCGCAATTCTCATGCGAGGCCAACCTCCTGACGAGGCGCGTTCCCTGCGAGCGCGCCACGTATTGAAACGCGCCGAGAATGCAATTGTGTCCAACAAGGATCATGGTGCGGCGCCTCGAAGCATGCTCGCATCCGCCTGATGCGGCAGCCGGACAGCGGCGCTGCTCAGGGCATTGCCGATGCCCCGATTGACTGGTTCGGATCAGGGCGTCAGACGCCGAAGATCGCGCCGCGGACCTCGACGTGTTCGGAGCCGGCCGGCGCGGTTTCGGGTCCCGCCGCCGGTCCGACCGCTTCCGCAACCGTGAACGGGCTGTCGCGGATTTCCCAGTACTTGCCCTGACCCCAGATCGCGACCCCGCCGCCGCCTCCGTCCTCGTACCAGCCGTCGCGCAGCTCGACAACCTGCCGGCCGGAATCGCGCAGCGCTGTCATTGCCTCGGCCTTGCCAACGCAGAAGAAATCGGTCTTCCCGGCGCCGTCCTTGATAATGGCTGGGGTGTCGCGGCTCAGCTTGACCTTGACGCCAGGCGTGTCGGGCGGCGCGCCGGCGCCGCGGACGATGAACATCATGCGCGTTGTTCCAAAAACCGCGCGACTTCATCGACAAAAGCGCGCGGCTGTTCGAGTTCGGGATGGTGCCCGGCCTCGTCGATCGACGCGAAACGGGCATCCGGGATCAGCGCGGCATAGCGCTGACCGTATTCCGGGGTCACGATGCGGTCGCTCGCGCCCCACAACACCAGGGTCGGCACCGCGACGCGGCGCAGCCAGTGCCGAAGCTGCGGGTTGTACATATGCGGCCGCCAGGCATAAAGGCACAGCGAATCCCAGCCGCGCGCCAGCCTGACCATGTCGTCGTCGGTCATCGCATCGTCGATGCAGGCCTGCCAACCGAGCCCGTAGACGCCGTCCGGGCGCTTGCCGGGATCGTGCCAGGCGCGCCGGTTCAGCTCGGCCGGGTTGGTATTGAAGAAATGGACGATGTCGCGCTCCTCGCGTCCGCCGAGCTTGACCCCGACCGGATCGACCAGCACGAGCTTGTCCAGTTTCGGATGGCCGCCGGCCGCTACTTCCGCTGCCACCCAGCCGCCGAACGAAAACCCGATCAGCGCAACGCGGTCGGGCAATGCGTCGAGCACGTCGCGGCAGAGATGCACGAGATCGTACATCGTATCGAAATCGTCGGAACGCGGCGAGCCGCCAAACCCCGGCATCGACGGCGCGATGACCTCGCCGTGCTCGGCCAGCATATCCAGGAACGGCGCCTTCGGGCTGACCGGGTTGACCCCGTGCGCGAGCAGAATCGGCCGCCGATCGGCGCCCCTCGGGCCCCGCCGCAGTACCTCTAGTTCGAAGGAGCCGGCCCGCAGCATATCCTTCACGTCAAGTCCCCACCCCGGCCCTCCCCCCGCCAGCGGGGAGGCGGGAAGAAGTCGCCGCCCGCGCCAGTTCCCTCCCCCGCTAGCGGGGGAGGGTCAGGGCGGGGGCAGTCGCCAAAGGCGTTGCTCATTTCGCCGCCGCCGCGCGCCGCGCCAGAAATTCGGTGTCGTCCTGATCGACCGGCGGCAGGTCCTGCAGTTGCGGCAGCAGCTCTTTCGCACAGAGCGTAAAGCTTTTCTCGGCCTCGGCATGGGTCACGAGACCCTGCCTTGTCATCATGATAATGTGCTCGATGCCGCCGACCCGCTTGCGGAAATCCTTGATCTGGCGCGCCACCGTGTCCGGGTTGCCGGCGAACATTTGACCCTGCTGTATCAGGATTTCCGCGTCGAGATTGGTCGGGCGCGGCCGTCGCGAATAGCCGGCCCGCCACGCCGCCGGCGCCATTTCGGGGATGACGTTGCCGGGCTGGAATTTCGCCATCTGCGGCGCGCTCTTGATGCTGACGGTCAGAAACCACGCGATCTTCTGGCCGATGCGCAATGCCTCCTCGTCGGTATCGCCGACATAGGCGAAGGCCATGTAGGAGAACCTATCTTCGCCGGGGGCCGGCAGTCCGGCCTCTTCGCGCGCCTTTTTGTAGGCGTCGAAGGCCTGTCTTGTACGGTCGTAGCCGCCGAACAGCAGCGTGTTGACGATGCCCCGCCTTCCGAGTTCGGCGCAGGTCGGCAAATCCGAGGTCGCGGCCCAGAATTCGGGCCGCGGCTCCTGGTACGGGCGCGGCCAGATATTGACGTGCGGGTGGATAAAGAACTTGCCTTCCCAGCTGAACGGGCCGTCCTGCGTTGTCAGCGCCTTCTCGATCAGGTCGATCGCCTCCCATTCGCGCTCGCGGATGCGCATCGGGTTGGCGTCGCCCGACACCATCTCCGTCGCGCCCGATTTGACAAAACCGATTTCGAGCCGGCCCTTGGAGATGATGTCGATCGTCGCGTATTCCTCGGCAATCCGCACCGGGTCGGGGCGCACCGTGATCAACGTGCCCAGCGACAGGATGCGCGACTTCTTTGTGATGTTGGCGACGATCCCGGTGATGACCGGGCTCGCCGCCCACAAATTGTTGATCCCGGAATGGTGCTCGTTTGTGACGATGTGGATGCCGAGATCGTCGCACAACCGGTATTCGTCCCAGATCTCGTCATAGAGCCGCGCCGCGATCTTCGGGTCGCAGTACTTGTTCGGCAGGCTGGCGCGCACCGACTCGGCCTCTTCCAGCACCTCGTTCGGCACGAACGGGTACGGGTTCTCGCAATGGTTCCACAATTCCAAGGCGTTGTCCTCCGAGGCTTAACGGAGCAATCCCGCGGCCGCCGGCACGGGTAGAAGCAAGGCGGGCCCACGCCGCCGGGGTGGGCGGGTGAGGGGCGGCCGCTACCGCTTGCGAAAGCTGTCGAGCGTGACGACTTCCGCGCCGGTTTTCTCGTCACTCTTGCCGGGCTCGGCTTTACCGGAAGCGGTCTCGGCGGGCTTGCCCGGGGCTTTAGCCGGCGGTGCGATCGGCGCCGGCACGACGGTCGGCGCCGCGCTCGGCACTGGCGCCGGCACGAGCGAGGGTGCCGCGTCCGGCCGCTCGGGCGGCGTGAATTCAAGCGCGAAGCTGACCGACGGATCGGCGAAGCTGCGCACCGCCGCGAAGGGGACGGTCAGCCGCTCGGGCTGTCTCTGGAAACTCAGCGTGACCGAGAAACCGTCCTTGCCGACATTGAGATCCCAGAATTGGTGCTGCAGCACGATTGTCATTTCGTGCGGGTAGCGGGCGCGCAGGGTGTCGGGGATCGAGACCCCCGGCAGGTCGGTCGCGAAGCCGATATAAAAATGATGCGCCCCGCGCAGACCCTCCTTGGCCGCGCGCTCCAGCGCCTCGCGCACCACGCCCCTCAGCGCGCGATCGATCATCTTCTCGTATTGGTACAGATCCTGCGGCATCGTCCCTCGCCGACGGCCCGGCCCCGCGGCCCGCATCAAGAAAATGACAATGGAAGGGCGCGGCCAGGGAATCAAGGCGGCGAATGAAGTGAGGGGCTTCTGTTGCCCGGTGCCCCTCGAACCGCGAGTTACCTGCCAACGTCACCCCGTGAGGGGTTAGGCGGCAAGAGCCTCATGTGCGAAGTTATCGTTCGCAGCTAGGTTTTGACCCGATAACGGCGGTATCATGCCGGGCGAAAGCGATACCTTTACCACGCGCGTCGAGCCTGTTTCGCCCCCATGGAGCCGCCGCGCCCGATTGCCGGGCTCGCGGCGAAAACTGGTGGAGGCGCCGGGTACCGCCCCCGGGTCCGCAACGCTTATTTCGCAGGCCATTTATCGCCATAGCCGGTTGCCCGGCACCGCTGGATATAGGGTGTCCGAACCGCAAACGCAATCGGCCGCGCGTGATCAGCGATGCGCTAACATCAGACCGCCGGCCTCCCGCCGGCCCCTTACTAAACCCTCCCCCGCTCGCGGGGGAGGGCAGGGTGGGGGTATGCCGGCCGGAGGCCGGCGGTCCGAGGAGCTGCAATGCCGCTGACCCCCGAACAGCAGGCCGACATCGCCGCCGCCCGCGCCACGGATCACCCGACCCGCCGCGCCACGGTGCCGGCCCTCGAGGAAATCCTCTACGAAGCCCTCCCGGTGCTCGACCACGGCTTTGTCCGGGTGATCGACTACATGGGCGACGACGGCGCGATCGTGCAGGCGGCGCGCGTCTCCTACGGGCGCGGCACAAGGCGGGTCAGCGAGGATCGCGGCCTCGTCAACTATCTGATGCGGCACCGGCACACGACGCCGTTCGAGATGTGCGAGATCAAGTACCATGTCAAATTGCCGATCTTTGTCGCGAGGCAATGGATCCGCCACCGCACCGCCAATGTGAACGAATACTCGGCCCGCTATTCGATCCTCGACAACGAATTCTATATCCCGTCCCCAGACCATCTGGCGGCGCAATCCGCCGCGAACCGGCAGGGCAGGGACCAGATCATCGAGGGCGACGCCGCCCGCCGCGTGCTCGACCTGCTGCGCGACGACGCCGAGCGCGCCTATGCCGGCTACGCCACCCTGCTCAACGAGGACGAAACCGGCGCCCCCCGCGACCCGTCCTGGCCCGGTCTGGCGCGCGAGCTGGCCCGCATGAACCTGTCCCTCAATTTCTACACGCAATGGTACTGGAAGACCGACCTGCACAATTTGCTGCATTTCCTCTCTCTCCGCGCCGACCCGCACGCCCAGTACGAAATCCGCGCCTATGCCGAGACGATGCTGGACACCGTCCGGTGCTGGGTCCCGCTGGCCCACGCCGCCTTCCTCGACTACCGCCTGAACGCCGCCATGATTTCCGCCTCCGGCCTCGCCGTGCTCCGCCGCATGCTGGAAGGCGAAAACGTCGATCAGCCATCGAGCGGCCTCTCCCCCCGCGAATGGCGCGAGCTGATGGCGATATTGGGCCGATGAGCGTCGCTCATTCCCCTCCCGCGGGCTCGAGCACCCCTCACTCCCCTCCCGCGGGCTTGACCCGCGGGTCCACGTCTTTCCTGCCGTGCCCCAATAAGACGTGGGTGGCAGGATCAAGTCCGGCCACGGGGATTTGCGCGATCGGCGCGAGCTGATGGCGGTGCTCGGGCGGGAGACGGGGTGATGGCGCGGAGTGCCGGCAAGCCGGCCGCCGAGGTCGATTTTTCGGATTTCGACGAGGCGAGGGGGTGGTTCGAGCGTCAACCACGCGAGGTTTGCTCTGCCTTCGCAATGCGTTCAGCGTTGCGGCTTCTGCCACTATTCGAAGCTGTCTGCGACACCCCAGATTTTGCGCCGCAGGTTGCCCTCCCGGTGTTTCGCGCCTACTTTGTTGCGTGGGCTGTCGCGAAATATCCGTTCCGGCGCGATGGTTTGCGAATCGCCGTCAACGCTGCCAATGCCGCCGCCGCCACCACCGTCCACAGCACTAACTCCCCGGACGCCAATATTACAGCCGCCAAAGGCGTTGCCCTTAATGCCACCCACACTGCTAGCAGCACTGTTATCGACGTCGTAACCCCCGCCGTTGCCGCCGTTTTCTACGCCAGCACTAAGGCCTGCAGCACCATCTCTACTGGTGCGGATGCCGCTGCGATAGAACGGGGACGTGCCGTCGCCGAGATCGTCGCCGCCCCGTTGTGGCCAGGCGAAATACCCGAACAGATCGTCGAAGCCTGGGATCGCCTGCGCACCTGGATGCTGGAGGATAAGGCCAACGGTTGGGACCCGTGGGTGCAGTGGTACGAGCGCGTGCGCGACGGGCGTCCGTCGTTCGGCGAAGCGTTTGATCTCGCCGTTGCCTTGCTGACTGACGAGCAGTGGAACGAAGAGCCTGTTCCCGCCGCCGTCAACCGCCGCATCGCCGCCTTGCTCGCCGAGCACACCTCACCTCCCGAATCGGCGCCCGAGCCGATCCCGCCGCAAGGCCCGGGACCACATTTCACCCTCGGCCCCGACCTCAGGATCGCCCTCGCCCCGCCCGCCGAACTCGACGCCAACGGAAACAACCTCGCCCGCATCCGTCAACTGCTGCCGCAGGTGCGGCAGGCCACCGCCGACCTCGCCGGCCATCTCAACCCGAATACGCAGCCCGAGATCAGCCGCACCCTAACCGACTACCGCGCCGCCATCGCCGGCGAGCCGGAAACGATCGCCTGGGGTATCGTTTTCGGTCTCGGCCTCCGTCTCGACAACGCCGCCGCCGCCGCCCGCCGCGAGATCGAGGACCGCCTCCAACCGCCACTCGAAGACGCCGCGCAGGAAGCACTCGACACGGTTCTCGCCCTGCACGGCCCGCTGATCCTCGCCACTAAGGAAGGCCGCGAACTGGCCGACGAGGCGGACCGCTATCACCAGACCCGCGACGAACAAGCCGCGATCCGCGACGACATGCGTCAAGTCGCCACTTCGTTGGCGAACTCCTCGGAGATCATCGAGCCGGACGCCGCCAAAGTCACAAACGATGCCGCGGAGACGATCGGCGAGGGCCGTCACCCCGAACGAGGCACCATCTACGGCCTCGCAACGCTGAAGCATGCCGCGACGATCTTCATCCCGGCTGCCGTATTGGGCAGCCTCGCGCCCGTTGGTCTTGCCACAGGCGGGTTGATCGCCGGAGCGGCGGGCGCCGGTGTTGCCTGGGCCGGCTACGAAACCTTCAGGAAAAGCAGCATGTACGCGGCCTCCATGGCGGCACTGGGACCCGTGTGGGACGATCTTTTCGATCGCGGAGAAGCGCAGGCGGTTCGGCTGCTAATCCGACTGGTCCCGTTCTGTAATTTTGTTGGTACGAACGAAGCGGAGCTGCGGCGTATCGCCGAAAAAACCACGCAACTGCGATGGGCGCTGCGCTATATCGACTTCATTCTCCGCACGAATGGCAAGCGGTAGCGCGGTGTTTGGTATCGCGTAAGGCTTGCTGAGCCGCGATCGCGGTCCCGGCGAAAGCCGGGACCCACTTTTCCGCCTTCCGAGCGGTTGATCGGTGGACCCCGGCTTTCGCCGGGGACGCGGTTTTGGGCTCACGAGACCTGCCACGAATCCTCTACATCGAGAACGAGCGGGTTGCCGCGACCGTCTACCGCTGCGACGTCGCCGGTCTCGGGCAAGCGGTCGAGATCGGCGGCCCGCCGGCCCGGCTGCAACCGCGGACGATCGATCTCGATATCCCGCCTGGCGCGGTTTATCGCGGTGTTCTCGCTCTCGGCGGCTGATCGCTTGTAAATTCGCCGCAGTTTTCGGCGATCATCACATCCCGGTGGCGCGGCGGCCTTACCCGCCACACCTCGATTGCAACCTTCACGAGAATTTTTGCTGCTGATTTGCTGCAGATGCAGCAAACGGTTTTGGGCATGACAACCGGAGATTGTCGGGTTACATCGACCTGCTACGGTTGACGGCAGCACAAATCTTGCGGACCAGTCTCCGCGGGCAGGCCGCTCCCATAGACGCTGTACAACCGGGCGGACCAAACGACTTACATACCGCAAACGCAACTCGGCGGCGCAGATGCGGGATGGAGTCTCATTGCGTGAGCATGTGGCGGCAGGTCGTGGCGCCGGTTCATCCGGACGGGTGGAAATTCATCGCGATTGCGGCGGTCGCGACGCTGATCCTGTTTCTGGTGTGGTGGCCGATCGGGTGGGTCGGGGTGATCGCGACCTTGTGGATCGCGTATTTCTTTCGCGATCCGTGGCGCGTGACACCGACCCGTCCGGGGCTGATCGTCAGCCCGGCGGACGGCATCGTCGCCGCGATTCGTTCGGCGCCGCCGCCCCCCGAACTCGACATGGGCGACGCACCTGTGCCGCGGGTCAGTATCTTCCTCAACCTGTTCGACGTGCATGTCGCGCGCGCGCCGGTCGGCGGCCGGGTAGCCGCCCGGCGCTATACAAAGGGGCTGTTTCTCAACGCCAGTCTCGATAAAGCGAGCAGCGACAACGAGCGCCTCGCGATCCGCATCGCAAACGGCGGTGGACCGGACGCAAATGCGCCGGACGTCGCGTTCGTGCTGATCGCGGGACTGGTCGCGCGGCGAATCGTCTGTCCGGTCTATGAGGGTCAACTGCTCGGCCCCGGCGAGCGGATCGGCGTGATCCGCTTCGGCTCTCGCGCCGACATCTATTGCCCGCCGCCTTATATGCCGGTGGTCGCGGTCGGGCAGCGCATGATCGCCGGCGAAACCGTGCTCGCCGACCGCAACGCGACAGCACCGGAGCGCGGCGGGGTCGCGCATTGAGGATGCGGCGTTCGGGTGACACAAGTCGCGTCTTGAAATCGTGCTAGATTGGCTGGCAGCGGAAAGATCGGCGAGAAGGAAAGGGATGCGTTCCGCCCGGATGCGGATAAGGCGGCCACGGGTGCGGCGGATCGCGCCGTTCTCGGTCAACCGCATGGTGCCGAATATCCTGACATTGCTGGCCTTGTGCGCCGGGATGACGGCGATCCGTTTCGCGGTAAACGGCAAGTTCGAATATGCCGTGTTCGCGATCATCGTCGCCGGTATTTTTGACGGGCTCGACGGCCGCCTCGCGCGATTATTAAAGGCGACGTCGAGCTTCGGCGCCGAACTCGACAGCCTGTCCGATTTTATCAGCTTCGGCGCGGCGCCCGCTGTGATGCTCTATCTGTGGACGATGTCGGATCTGCAAAGCGTCGGCTGGGCGATGGTGCTGTTCTACGCAGTCTGCTGCGCGCTGCGCCTGGCGCGCTTCAACACCCAGCTCGCCGCCGAGCCGCCGCCGTGGCGGTCGAATTTCTTCAGCGGCGTGCCGGCGCCGGCGGGCGCCGGGCTGATCATGGTGCCGATGTTCGCCAGCTTCGAATGGGGAAGCTGGATTGCGCGCTCGCCGATCCTCAACGCGGTGTGGATCGGGATTGTCGCGCTGCTGATGATCAGCACGATCCCGACATTTTCGCTAAAGCGCATCCGGATACCGAGCCATCACGTCATCCCGACCTTGCTCGGGATCGGGTTGATGACCGCGTTTCTGACCACCGCGCCGTGGGCGACGCTGCTGCTCGTCGGTGCTGCTTACGTCGTCTCGATCCCGCTGACGGTGCGCGCCTCGCACCGCCTGCGCCGCGATTATCAGGCCCGGCAGGAGCAAGTCGCCGAGCCGCGAAGGCCGATAACCGCCGGTTCGTCCGACTTGTCGATCCCGAGCTCCGAACCGGTGATACCGGAAAGCGGCGTGTCTTCTTCCGAATGGCGGCATGAGCGCCGCACCGCGCAGGAGTCCCCGCGATGAGCGCGAAGCTGAGCTATGTGCACGGCGCGATCGATACGAGGCTGATCGGCGAGACGATCGGCGTCGCCTTCGACAGGACCGTCGCCCGGTATGGCGACTGCCACGCGCTGACCGTGCGAACGCAGGGGATCCGCTGGACCTACCGCGAGCTTGGCGAGCGGGTCGACGCGCTTGCGGCCGGGTTGCTGGCGCTTGGGTTTGAGCCGGGCGAACGGGTCGCGATCTGGGCGCCCAATTGCGCCGAATGGGTTGTGACGCAATTCGCGACGGCAAAGGCCGGGCTGATCCTGGTCAACATCAACCCGGCCTACCGCCTCGCCGAATTGGAATACGCGCTGAACAAGGTCGGCGTTGCCGGGATCATCACCGCGACCGCGTTCAAGACCAGCGACTATGTCGGCATGCTGAACACACTGGCGCCGGAGCTGAAAAGCGCGCCGCCGGGGCGGCTGCGGGCCGCGAAGCTGCCGCGTCTGCGCAGCGTGATCCAGATCGGCGGCCCACTTGCGTCCGGCATGTTCGCGTTCGACGCGGTCGCGGCCATGGGCGGGGCCGGTGAGCGAAGGCGGCTCGCGGAATTGGCCGCGCGGCTGCAATTCGACGATCCGATCAACATCCAGTTCACCTCGGGCACGACCGGGGCGCCAAAGGGCGCGACGTTGACGCACCACAACATCCTCAACAACGGCTTCTTTCTCGGCGAGGCGATGCGCTACACCGAGCGCGACAAGGTATGCATCCCGGTGCCGCTCTATCACTGTTTTGGCATGGTGATCGGCAATCTCGCCTGCATGACGCACGGCGCGGCGATGGTGTTCCCCGGCGAGGGGTTCGACCCGCTCGCGACATTGGAAACCGTCGCCGCGGAGCGCTGCACGTCGCTTTACGGCGTGCCGACGATGTTCATCGCCGAGCTCGACCACCCTGATTTCAACAAATTCGATCTGTCGAGCCTCCGTACCGGCATGATGGCGGGTTCGCCGTGTCCGATCGAAATCATGCGGCAATGCATCGACAAGATGCATCTGACCGAATTGACGATCGGCTATGGGATGACCGAAACCAGCCCGGTCAGCTTTCAGACCGCGATCGGCGACCCGATCGAGAAGCAGACCGGCACGGTCGGGCGCATCCACGCGCATGTCGAGGCGAAGGTGATCGACGCCGAGGGCCGCGTCGTGCCGCGCGGCGCCCCTGGCGAATTGTGCACCCGCGGCTATTCGGTGATGCTCGGCTATTGGGACGATCCCGAACGCACGGCGGAGGCGATCGATCGGGCGCGCTGGATGCATACCGGCGATCTGGCGACGATCGACGACGACGGCTATTGCAAAATTGTAGGACGCATCAAGGACATGGTGATCCGCGGCGGTGAGAACGTTTATCCGCGCGAGATCGAGGAATTTCTGTATCGCCATCCGAAGATCCAGGACGTTCAGGTGTTCGGCGTGCCCGATGAACGATACGGCGAGGAAATCTGCGCCTGGGTCATCCCGCGCGCCGGCGAGCGCATGGCGGCCGAGGAGCTGCGCGCGTTTTGCGAAGGCCAAATCGCGCACTACAAAATCCCGCGCCATATCCGCTTTGTGGAAGAATTTCCGCTGACCGTGACCGGCAAGGTACAGAAATTTGTCATGCGCGAGAAAATGATCGCCGAACTGGGCGTGCGCGAGCAGGCGACGGCGTGATGTGGATTATCGGAAAATGTTTCGTCGATGCTTCCGGTTTGTGTGGTCTTGGCGATCTTCCGCGGCGCTAAGCTTCCCGGCGAAGGCCGGGATCCATCGACCCGCGTCGGAGTGGTTGATAAATGGATCTCGGGTTTCGCCGAGATCACGGTGCGGTAGGAATGCTGCGTAGACTGCCGGATGGCAGACTTCAGAACCGCGGAGAGGAGCCCGATGCATACATTCAATTTGAAGGCGGAAGAAAAATTCGACCCGAAAAAGCATGTCGAACGCGTCCTCGGCCGGGTCGCCGAGGGCGACGTAACCGTCGCGTGCTGGGAGCCGGGACAGGTCAGCCCCTATCATTGCCACCCGCACGCCACCGAGATCTATTTCTGCTTCGAGGGCGGCGGCACGATGAAAACCCCGACCGAGACGGTCGAGGTCGCGCCGGGGTCGTTTGTCGTGCATCCGCCGGGCGAACTGCACGAATGGAATACCGGGTCCAAGCGGACGCTGCTGTTCCGGGTGCGCTATGGCCACGATTTCTCGGGCCGCACCAGGGAATGGCCGAGCAACCCGGACTGGAAGCCGCGCCCGGAGGATGTCGAGTACTTCACGGCGGGGTGATGCGATGAGCGATCAGGAGGACGGGTTCGGCTTCGCGCCGGAGCACGATGTGCCAATCCCTTATATGACGCGGATACGCGAGTACTATCAGAAGCTCGGCTACGGCGCGCCATATCGCTGGGCGCACTATGCCGAGGTGCCGTTCGCGCCGTTGAAAAAACCACTGGCCGAGAGCCGGATCGGGCTGATCACGACGGCGGCGCCATACCAGCCGGACAAGGGCGATCAGGGGCCGGGGGCGCCGTATAACGGCGCCGCCAAGTTCTACCGGGTCTATTCCGGCGAGACCGATCGCGACCACGATCTGCGCATCTCGCATATCGGCTACGACCGCACGCATACAACGGCCGAGGACAGCAACACCTGGTTCCCGCTGCCGGTATTACGTCGGCTTGCCGAGTCGGGGCGGATCGGCGAGGTCGCGCCGCGGTTTCACGGGGCGCCGACCGATCGCAGCCATCGCGCGACCCTGCACCGGGATTGCCCGGAGCTGCTGAAGCGGGTTCGCGAGGACGGGGTTGACGCGGTTGTCATTGTCGCGGTTTGACCGGTGTGTCACCAGACCGTGAGTCTGGTCGCCCGTCACCTCGAAGAAAACGGCATCCCGACCGTAATCATGGGAAGCGCCAAGGACATTGTTGAATATGTCGGCGTGCCGCGTTTTCTGTTCACCGACTTCCCGCTCGGCAACCCGACCGGCAAGCCGCACGATCCGGAATCGCAGGCGTTGACGCTGGAACTTGCGCTGAGGGTGCTGGAAACGGCGCCGGCGCCGCGCACCACCGTGCAGTCGCCGCTGCGCTGGAGCGCCGATCCGGCCTGGAAGCTCGATTTCTCGAACATCGCGCGCCTCTCGCCGGCGGAAATCGCCCGCCGCCGCGCCGAATTCGACCGGCAGAAGGAGATCGCCAAGACGATTCGCGAAAAGCCGGAGGCGGCGGAATAGCCGCCCCATCAGGGCGCCGACCGGGATCCGATCGGCGCAGCAAGCGTAGGGCGGATTAGCGAAGCGTAATCCGCCACGTTCTCGGAGGGCATTGCGGCTTCGGCGGATTGCGCTGCGCTTATCCGCCCTACAAGTCGAACTTGATGAAATGCCATCCCCGCGCAGGCCGGGACCCATCGATAGGTGGTTTAATCCGCCAAGAGCATTGCGGGTTTGGGGGATTGCGCTGCGCTTATCCGCCCTACGAGTCTCCCCCGCCTGCGTGGGAAACCTAAGGCGGGGTATTCCCTACGACGCTTCACTCATCCGCGCCGGTCAGGCGTTGGCGTACCAGAATGTAGGATGGGCTGAGCGCGGCGAAGCCCATGCTGTGATGCCGCGGCAAGATCGCGGCGAGATGATCGGCGTCGCCCGGCTTTCGCCGGGGATCAGCCCATCCTTGTAATAGCGGAAGGGGGTATTGTCGTCCTGTTCCGAGAGGAACGTGTCGCCCCGGGTGGCCACCCGGGGCGACACGGCCGGCGTCGGATCGCGCCCATCCTGAGCCTGGTGGCTGTAGTGTAGCAGGATCGCGCCGGCCTCTTCATCGGACCCGCATGGTTGCCTGAACCTTGGGTTCGTTTCACAAGGCAGGGACGACGAAGATGACGCATGATACCACGCCCACGGCCGGGATCGACACCGCCAAGGACAAGCTCGACATCGCGATCGCCGGTGTGAACGAGGGTTTCACGGTTGTAAACATGGCGGCCGGCTGGCGCCAGCTTGGCCGGCGCCTGACCACAGCCGGGGTCAAGCGCGTCGGCATCGAGGCGAGCGGCGGCTATGAACGCGGCGTGGTCGAGCATCTGCGCCGGGCTGGGTTCACCTCTTGCTGATGCAGCCGTTGCAGATCAAGGCCTATGCCCGATTGCAGCTGCGCCGCGCCAAGAACGACCGCATCGATGCCGCGCTGATCGCCGCCTGCGCAGCGCTCAGCGATCCCCCGGCCGGCGCGCCCGATCCGCGGCTGGCCGCGTTCGCCGATCACCTCACCTTGATCGAGCAGATCGAGGAGGACATCGCGCGCCTGAAGACCCGCCTCGAACAGCTGCGCCCGCCCCGCCTGCGTCGCTTGGCGACCAGCGAGATCGCCCGCCTGCAGCGGCGGCGCGAGGGGGAGCTGCGCCGCCTGCTGCTTGCCGTCGAACGCCACGACGATCTGAAGACCCGCTGCGCGCTCGTTCTCAGCGTCCCCAGCATCGGCCAGCGCACCGCCCTCGCCCTGCTGATCCGCCTGCCCGAACTCGGCTCGCTCAGCCGCGAACAGGCCGCCGCGCTGGCCGGCCTGGCGCCCTTCGACGACGACAGCGGGACGCATCGCGGACAGCGTCACATTGCCGGCGGCCGCGCCCGCCTGCGACGCTCCCTCTACGCCGCCGCCCTGCCCGCCGCCTTCCGCTGGAACCCGGCCCTCGTCGCCTTCTACCGCCGCCTCAAGGAGCGCGGCAAGCTGCATAAAGCAGCCCTCGTCGCCTGCGCCCGCAAACTCCTCATCTACGCCAACACCGTCGTCGCGCGCGGCACACCCTGGCTCGCAAGATCAGCCGCGAGTTAATGGTTGCTACGAGATTGGGGGAGGGAGAAGCGGGCAAGTAGGCCCGCTTCCCCTTCGATCCATCAGCCGTGGTTGGCGTGCCAGTGGGTGTTGCGCAGCACGCGGCCGGGGAGGGCGCCGGTGTGCTTTTTGTCTTCGAGCAGCACCTGGCCGTTGACGATCGTGTGCGTGACGCCTTCGCTGGTCTCCTTGATGCGCCAGCCGCCGGCCGGGAAGTCGTGCACGACCTCTTCCTTGCCGCATTTGACGGTGGCCGGGTCGAAGATCACTATGTCGCCGGCCATCCCGGGCCGCAGCAGGCCGCGGTCGTAGAGGCCGAAGGTCGAGGCCGAGTCGAAGGTCAACCGGCGCACCGCCTGCTCCAGCGACATGACCTGCTTCTCGCGCACCCATTCGCCGAGCAGCTTGGTGATGTAGCCGTAGCCGCCGTGGAACTGGACGTGCGCGCCGCCGTCGCCGAGCCCGATCACCGCGTTCGGGTGGGTCAGGATCTTCCTCAGCGCCTCGTCGTCGATGTTGTTCTCGGCCTGCAGAAAGCGGGTCTCCAGCTTCTCCTCGACGACCAGGTCGAGGAACGCGTCGATGACGCGCTTCTTCTGCGCCTCGGCGATCTGGCCGACCGACTTGAACTGCATCCACTTGTTCTTTTCGAGGACCGGTTCGTTGACCCAGATGTAATTCCACCAGGTCTTCGAGATGCCGACCGCGCCGTCCGGCTTGTTGACGACCGCTTCTTCGTGCAGCTTGGCGCGGATCTCGGGATCGGCGTAGAGCCGCAGTTTTTCGTCGTTCGGCATCAAGAGGATCGGGTGCCAGGTCGGCAGGCCGCGGAACACCTGCGTGTTCTTCATCGTGAAGTCCTGCGTCACCCGGTTCGGGCTGCACATCGGGTAGGCCCGGATGCCGAGCGAAGCGGTCTCCTCGATGCGCGCCATGTGCTCGATCCACTCGGTCGGGCGGCGCATCGTCTGCGACAGGCTGTTGTATACAACGGTGCGGCCCGATGCCTCGGCGAGGCGGCGCATCATGCCGTCCTTCATCTCGACATATTGCCCGCCGCCGGCCTGGATTGTTCCGGTCGCCATGTCGCGCAGCACGTCGGCGAGCGCGAAGATCTCCTTCTCATCGGCCCACAGCGCCGGGATGTGCACGCCCTGCGGGTCGAAATGACCCTTTTCGCGCGACACCGACAGACCGAGCGCGCCGGCCGCCATGCCCTCGCGCACCACGTCCTGCATCGCCTTGATCTGCGCTTCGGTGGCGCCGGCTTTCTGGCAGTCGTCGCCCATCGCGTAATAGCGCACCGCCGAGTGGCCGATCAGGTTGCCGACATTGATGCCGAGATTGCTGTCGAGCTGATCCATGTATTGCGGGATCGTCTCCCAGTCGAACTCGACGGTCCGGAGGACCTCCATCGGGATCGCTTCGACGTAGGAGAGAAATTCGGCGAGCCGCTCCTCGGTGCCCTTGCGCACCGGCGCCAAGGACAGCGAGCAATTGCCGAAGATTACCGAGGTCGCGCCGTGCTCGGGCGAGAAGGTGCAGAGCGGGTCCCAGGTAACCTGCGCGTCGTAATGGCAGTGATTGTCGATAAAGCCGGGCGCGACGGCGCGGCCATCGGCGTCGATCGTGCGGGTGGCCGGCGAAGACAATTTACCGATTTCGGCGATCTTGCCGTCCTTCACGCCGACATCGCCGCGAAACGCCGGCATTCCCGAGCCGTCGACCACGAGGCCGTTCTTGATCAGCAGGTCATACGCCATCCGCTTTCCTCCTCGGTCCGGGCCAACCCCGGGGGTGGGGCCGAGTGTAGCATCGATGATCCGGCGCGATGCGCGCTATCGCCGCATGGGTCGGGGCCGAGCCATGCGCGCACCGGGCGGTCTGTCAGCGCGAACCGGCCCGGCGTCGGTTGGGAATGTCGCTGTCTTGCGGCGAAATCTAGAGCAAAACGGCGCCCATGCCGGTGATCTCCCGGCGAATGCGACTGCCGGGATCGCGGTTTGCCGAAGCGGGAGCGGGATCCCATATCGTCCGATGCCAGACGGTCGGATGGCCGCTCTCTTCCGGCCTTTGGGCCGGCGGAGGGAGGAAAGTCCGGGCTCCACGGAGGCACGGTGCCGGGTAACACCCGGCGGGGGCGACCCCAGGGAAAGTGCCACAGAAACACACCGCCAAGCCCCGTCGTCCGATGCGGCCGCGTCGCATGGGACGGCATGGGCGGCAAGGGTGAAATGGTGCGGTAAGAGCGCACCGCGTCGCCGGCAACGGCGGCGGCAGGGCAAACCCCACCGGGAGCAAGACCAAGTAGGAGCGGCAGGCGGCATCTGCTGACGATTTGGCGGGCGTCGCCGGGCGGGCCTGCCGCGCCGTCGCTCGGGTCGGTCGCGCGAGGCGTTCGGCAACGAGCGCCCCAGATGAATGGCCATCCCCGCCACGGATGCGCGGCGGGACAGAACCCGGCTTACAGACCGTCTGGCACTCGGCGCGGGCCAGCCGCCGGTAAACCACTGGTTGGATTGTACAGATTCGCGGCGAGTGGGAAGCGGCGCGCCGCTGCCGCCAGCCGCCACGCGTGTCCGGCTGGTCCCACCCAGGGTGGCTACGCGGCGTGACGTCGAGGGTGGCCGCGCGCCGCTGGCTTTCGGATGAGTGAAGCCGTACGCGGAATAGAACACAATAGGAACTAAAATCAAGCACCGTTCCGTGTCTTTGCTGCCACCTAGATTTTGTCTATGCTGTCACCGTCATGGCAATATCTAGAAAACTGAAGATCGTTTCCCCCGTAATTCCCATTGCATCCCATAAAATCCCGTGATATCCCAAGAACACCCATAGGCGAACACCATCGTTCTGGGGGGAACCGATGGTGTAAGCCGGGCCCGCCCCTTGCCGGACGCCTTGGGAGGAGCGTTGGGGGAAGCGAGTGGAATTGTTTCTTTCCACTTACGTGAACAAGGTCGACCGCAAGGGGCGGGTTTCAGTGCCGGCGACCTTTCGCTCCACCCTCGCGACCAACCGCGAGCCGAACGTCTTGGTTGCGTTTCCGTCGCTGCACCTGATCGCCGTGGAATGTGCCGGCAGCGATCGGATGGAGGAAATTCAGCGGCGGATCGATTCGCTCGAACAATACTCCGAGGAGCACGAGAATCTGAGCCAGATTTTCGCCGATTCATGTCAGATGGCGATGGACTCCGAAGGGCGTGTCGTGCTGCCCGAGCACCTCAAGGAACATGCGGGGATACGCGCCGATGTCGCTTTTGTAGGCTTGGGGGCGATGTTTCAGCTGTGGGATCCGGGGCGGTACGAGGAGCGCCGCGCCATGGTGCGCGACCGCTCGCGGCAGCAAGGTACGAGGGTGCCGCCGCGCGGCGGTGCCGCCCGCCGTCCGGCCGAGGGGGATTTGTGACGCGGGCGCGCGCGCGGACAACGCGACCGCAGCAGGGCGGAGCGCGCGGGCTCGACGCCGCCTCGCGCAGCGGGTTTGGTCATACCCCAGTCTTGCGAGAGACAGTCGTCGCGGCGCTCCTGCCGCGCGATGGCGCAGTTTACATCGACGGCACGTTTGGCGCGGGCGGCTATAGCGCGGCGCTGCTCGCGGCGGCTCAATGCCGCGTCGTCGCGATCGATCGCGACCCCGACGCGCTGCGCCGCGGCGCCGAACTTGCCGCTCAGAACCCCGGGCGTCTGGAGCTGATCGAGGGCCGATTCGGCGACATCGAGCGGCTCGTCGCGGCGGTATCTCCCGGCCCTGTCGCGGGCGTCGTTCTCGATCTCGGCATCTCGTCGCTGCAGCTGGATGACGCTGGGCGGGGGTTTTCGTTCCGGCTCGACGGTCCGCTCGACATGCGGATGAGCCGCGACGGTGAGAGCGCGGCGAACCTTATTGCACGACTCGGCGAGGACGAACTCGATCGACTGATTCGCGGGTTCGGCGAGGAACGATTCGCGCGCCGCGTCGCGCGAGCGATCGTCGCGGCGCGCCAACGCGCCCCGATTCGCTGTACCGGCGAACTCGCCGAGATCGTTCGAGCCGCAATCCCGACGCGCCAACCCGGGTTCGATCCGGCCACCCGCACGTTTCAGGCGCTGCGCATAGCGGTCAACGATGAAATAGGCGAACTGGATCGCGGATTGGTCGGCGCCGAACGGGTTTTGATGCCAGGCGGCCGTCTCGCCGTGGTTTCGTTTCATTCGCTCGAGGATGCCCGCGTAAAATCTTTCCTGCGTCTGCGCAGCGGCGAGGTTACGGCGGTGTCGCGCCATACGCCCCCTCCGATGCCCGGTAGACTGCGGAGCTTCTGTCTCGTCGGGAGGCGCGCGGTGCGGCCGGACGCGAGCGAGATCGCGCACAACCCGCGGGCTCGTTCGGCGCGGTTGCGGGTGGCGCAGCGCACTTCGGCACCGCCGTGGGGAAACGGTGGTGTCGCCGGGGGGACATGAGGTCGGTAGGGGGAATGACCATGACAAAGCTGGGGGTCGTGTTTTGGGGGGGCCTTGTCCTGGCGAGCGGGTTCGCGACCTTCAATGTCAAGTACGCGGTCCAAGGGATCGACGAAGAACTGACGCGCGTCCGCAGGCAAACGCTCGCCGAACAGCAAGAATCCCGGGTCCTGACCGCGGAATGGGCGTATTTGAACCAGCCGGAGCGGCTTGCCGAGCTGAATCGAAGCTTGCTGCAGCTCAGCCCGGTGACCGCGAAGCAGTTGCAAGCGCGGGTCGACGAGATAGCGTTGCGCCCGGCTCCGGCTCCGGCTCCGGCTCCGGCTCCGGCTCCGGACATGATGCTGGCCGCGAATACGACGGCCGCGGCTTCAGCGACCGAGAACCCGCCTGCGACCACGGTTGCCGCCGCTCCGTCCGCCGGGGCCGCGCCGGCGCGCGTGGTCTCCGCGAGCGGAACCCCGGTCGCTGGGAACCAGGCCGCCGCACCGCCGGCCGTCGAAGTGTGGGGTACGCCGACGGACATCGTCGAACCGCAGCTCGCAGGCAGGGTGAGTGGAGCGCGGACCTCCGGCGGCTCGGCCGCCTCGGCCGCGCTGGCCGAGGCGCTGCGCCTGCTCGGCATCGATGCTGACGGACAGGGCCCGCTCGCGTCGGTACAAGTGCCACCGGTCGCCGACGCGCCGGCCGGTGGTCTCCAGGAAGCGGCAGAAAAGACCCAAGAATCCCAGGTCGCCGAAGTGACGGTCGGAGCACGCTCCAGCAGCCCGCCGGATGGGACGGCCGCGCGAGCCGAGGCGATGCGCCTGCTCGGCGTCGACGGCGGCGGACAGGCACCGCGGGTGCGCTTGGCCAAAGCAACCCCGGCTTCGCTCGATGCGCTGATCTCGAAGATCGTCGCCATCCGCTGATGCAGCCGGCCGCGCGGATCGACGAGAGCGTATACCGGCCCCGGCATTTCCGGCCGCTACCGGCGGGTGCGCCGGCTGTAGCCGACGAGCGCCATTCCATCGCGATCGAGACCTGTCGCGCCCGGCTGGTCATGGTGGCGACAGTATTCACCGTCGTGTTCCTGATCGTGGCGGTACGTTTACTGACGATGCCGTTGCTGTTGGACGATTCGGCCGGAACGTATGCCGGGCGGGATCGTTCGGCCGGACCGCCGCTGCCGGCGCGCGCCGACATTGTCGATCGCAACGGCCAGCTGCTGGCCACGACGCTGAGTACGCCCTCGCTCTACGCAGATACCCGCCACATCCCCGATGCCCGCGAGGCGACCCGCGCAATTCTCTCCGTTCTCCCCCGGCTCAACGAGGCCGAAATCTATGCGAAGCTGACCTCGGGCAAGAGCTTCGTCTGGATCAAGCGGCGCATGACCCCGACACAGCAATACGAGATCAACCGTCTCGGTATCCCGGGGCTGCAATTCATCAACGAGGAGCGCCGCGTTTATCCCTACGGCGATCTGGCGTCGCATGTCGTCGGGTTCTGCGGCATCGACAACAATGGCCTGGCCGGTATCGAACGGGCGCTCGACGCCACGGTCAAGGACAGCCGCGACCCGGTGCGATTGTCGCTGGACGCCCGCGTGCAATTCATCCTGCACGATGAACTGGCAAAAGTTATCAGGGATTTCAGCGCTAAGGGCGGCGCCGGCGTCATCATGGACGTCAACACCGGCGAGATCATCGCGATGGTGTCGCTGCCGGATTTCGATCCGAACCATCCGGGGCGAGTGGACGCGAAGCTGTCGGCCGCGGAGGCTAAAGACCGCGTGTTCAACAAGATCACGCTCGGAACCTACGAACTGGGCTCCGTTTTCAAGACGTTCAACACGGCGATGGCGCTCGACTCCGGCACGGCGACGATAACAAAGCAATACGACGCCGTTCACGATATCAAGATTGGTCGGTTCACCATCACGGACTACCACGGCAAGCACCGATACCTGAGCGTACCCGAGGTCTATATGTATTCCTCGAACCTGGGCTCGGCGCGGATGGCATTGGAAGCGGGCGCTGACCGCCAGCGGACGTTCCTCGCCAAGCTGGGTCTGCTCAAGCCGGTACCGATCGAATTCGACGAGGTTGCCAAGCCGCAATTCCCAAGCAGATGGCGGGAAGTCAACGTGATTACGATCGCGTACGGACACGGCATCGCGGTGACGCCGCTGCACGCGATCACCGCCGTCTCGGCGATCGTGAACGGCGGGATTTTGCGCCCGCCGACGCTGCGCAAACTGACACCGAGCGAAGTGCCCTCCGGCGTTCGCGTGATTTCACAAAAAACCTCGGAACAGATGCGCAAGTTGATGCGGCTCGTGGTGCAGTACGGCACCGCCAAGCTGGCCGCGGCGCCCGGCTATGTCGTCGGCGGCAAAACCGGCACAGCGGAAAAAAACATCGGCGGGCGCTACGTCGAGAAGAAGCTGCTTTCGGATTTTGTCGGCGCATTCCCGATGCAGGATCCGAAATATGCAATGCTGATGCTCGTCGATGAGCCGCACGGAACCAAGGCAAGTCACGGTTTCGCGACGGCCGGTTGGACGGTCGTGCCGGCGACGAGCCGTCTGGTTCAACGGATCGCACCCATTCTCGGCATCCAGCCGGTCGACGAAGCATCACCGGCGGTGGTTCGGGCGTTGACGGTCGAGAGCTTGCAGGGAAAGCGGATTGAAACTTACTGAGCTGGCCGCCGCCGGTGTTCCGGGGCCTGTTTCGCGAGCTGCGGCCGGCAATCCCGAGATCGCCGGAATTACCGCGGATTCGCGCCGGGTCGAACCCGGTTTTCTATTCGCCGCGCTGCGCGGCACGACAACCGACGGGCGCGCATTTGCTGGCGAGGCGGTTGCCCGCGGCGCCGCCGCCATCCTGACCGATGACGCCGACGCGCTAGCGCTCGATCCGGAAACGCGCAGCCGGGTGGCGATCGTCATTGACCGCAATCCGCAGCGCGGTCTGGCGTTGCTCGCGGCGCGGTTCTATGGGCGGCAGCCGGACACGATCGTCGCGGTGACGGGGACCAACGGCAAGACATCGGTCGCGCATTTCACGCGCGAGATCTGGACCGCGCTCGGGCGTCCGGCTGCGAGCCTCGGTACGCTCGGCCTCGTGGCGCCCAGCCTTTTCTCCTCTGGAGGGCGGCGGCCCGGTTCGCTGACCACGCCGGACCCGGTCGCGCTACACCGAGATCTCGCGGAATTGGCCGAGGCCGGCATCGAGCATGTCGCGATCGAGGCGTCTAGTCATGGCCTCGCGCAATACCGGCTCGACGGCATTGCCCCCGCGGCGGCGGCCTTCACCAACCTGACGCGCGATCATCTCGATTACCACGGCGACATGGAATCGTATCGCGCGGCGAAATGGCGGCTGTTTGCCGACCTGCTGAAGCCGGGCGGCGCGGCGGTTCTTAATACGGACAGTCTCGAATTTGCCGGGCTCGATGTGCTGTGCCGCGGCCGCGAATTGTCTGTGCTGCGCTTCGGGCGCGAACCGGGCAGCGAGTTGCGCATAATCGAGCAAATACCGCTGTCATCAGGCCAAAAACTGGCCATCGACGTGTACGGTGTGCGGTGCGATATCGTGCTGCCGCTGGTCGGCGGTTTCCAGGCCTCAAACGTGCTGGCCGCACTCGGGCTGGTGATCGCGACCGGCGCAGCGCCGCAAGAGGCGGTTGCGATGCTGCCGCGTCTAAGCGGCGTCCCCGGACGCATGCAATTCGTCGGCGAGACGGGCGACGGTGCTCCCGTCTTTGTCGATTACGCGCATACGCCGGATGCGCTGGCGACGGTCCTGAGCGCGCTGCGCCCGCACGCCGAGCGGCGGCTCTGCGTCGTCTTTGGCGCCGGCGGCGACCGCGACCGGGGCAAGCGGCCGCTGATGGGCCGCGTCGCGACCGAGCTCGCAGACCTCGTCTATGTTACCGACGACAATCCGCGCAGCGAGAACCCCGCGGAGATTCGCGCCGCGATTCTGGGGACGGCGCCCGACGCGATCGAGATCGGCGATCGGCGGGAGGCGATCGCCGCGGCAATTGTTCGTCTCGGGCGCGGCGATGTTCTTGTGATCGCCGGAAAAGGACACGAGACCGGGCAGATTATCGGCCGCGATATCCTGCCGTTCGACGACGCGATGGTGGCGGGTGAAGTGCTCGCGGTGGCAAGACCGTAATCAGTGGGTGACGATGATTGTTCGCGTTGACAGTCGGGATGCTGCGATAGGGTTATGGCTGGACTTCGCGCGTGCCCTGGCTAAAGCTGGTCGCATTGCTCCTCCCCCGTTTCCGCGGTCAGAAACATAACCGAATGCTGTATCTCCTGCTTTTTCCGCTTTCGGAACAGTTCGGCGCCTTCAATGTCTTTCGCTATATCACGTTCCGCTCGGGCGGGGCGGTCGTTACATCGCTGCTGATCAGCTTTATCTTCGGCCCGAGCCTGATCGCGTGGCTTAGATCGGTCCAGCGCGAAGGGCAGCCGATCCGCATCGACGGACCGCAAAGCCATCTGATTCGGAAAAAGGGAACGCCAACGATGGGCGGCTTCCTGATCCTGAGCGCGTTGACCGTCTCGACGATCCTATGGGCGGATGTCAGGAACCCGTATGTGTGGATCGTGCTCGGCGTCACGGTCGGCTTTGGAATGATCGGGTTTTTTGACGATTATCGCAAGCTGACCCGCCGGTCGCATCATGGCATGCCGGCCCGGCTTAAGCTGCTGCTGCAGATCCTGCTCTCGACGGTTGCATGCGTCGCGCTGGCCTACGTGACCCGCGAGTCGCTGGCCAATACGCTCGCCGTGCCGTTTCTCAAGGACGTGTTGATCAACCTGGGCTGGTTTTTCGTGCCGTTCGGCGTCCTCGTGATCACCGGCGCGTCGAACGCCGTAAACCTGACCGACGGGCTCGACGGCCTGGCGATCGGGCCGGCGATGATTGCCGCCGCGGCCTTCGCGATCATCGCCTATCTCGCGGGCAACGCCGTCTATGCCAACTATCTGCAGTTGCACCATGTCCCGCGCGCCGACGAACTGATGGTGTTCTGCGCCGCTCTGGTTGGGGCGAGCCTCGGCTTTCTGTGGTTCAATGCCCCACCGGCCAGCGTCTTCATGGGCGATACGGGGTCGCTGTCGATCGGCGCGGCGCTCGGCACGATCAGCATCATAACAAAACACGAGCTGGTACTGGTCATTATCGGCGGCCTCTTTGTGCTGGAAGCCGTGTCCGTGATCCTACAGGTGGCGAGCTTCAAATCCACCGGACGGCGCGTCTTCCGCATGGCGCCGCTGCATCATCATTTCGAGCAGCTGGGCTGGGAGGAGCCAAAGATCGTGATTCGCTTCTGGATCATCGCCGTCATCCTGGCCATCGCCGGTCTGTCGACATTGAAACTGCGGTGAAGCCGATGATTGTCGTCGACGGATTTCCTGGAAAGCAGGTCGCGGTTCTCGGCTTGGCGCGCTCGGGCCGCGCGGCGGCGCGGGCGCTACTGGATGGTGGCGCCGAGGTGCTGGCCTGGGATGACAACACAAAAGTGCGCGAGGCGGTCGCGGCCGAAATGCCGCTTGTCGATCCGGCGACCATTGACTGGCGTGGCGTCGCGGCGCTGGTGCTGTCGCCCGGGATTCCGCTGACCTTTCCCGAACCGCACCCGGTGGTGCGCCGCGCCCGCGAGGCCGGCGTCCAGATCATCGGCGATATCGACCTGCTCGGACGGGCGCAACCCAGGGCGCGTTATGTCGGGATCACCGGCACCAACGGCAAATCGACCACGACGGCGCTGATCGGGCACATTTTTTGTGAAGCCGGCAGACGGGCCGAGATCGGCGGCAATCTCGGCACGCCGTCGCTGTCGCTGTCGCCGCTCGGCGATGAGGGGATCTATGTGCTCGAGGTGAGTTCGTTTCAGCTCGACCTGATCGAGACTCTCGCCTTCGACGTCGCCGTGCTGCTCAACATCACCCCCGATCACCTCGATCGGCATGGCGACATGGATCGATACATCACGGCCAAGAAACGCATTTTCGCACGGCGAGGCGCGGGCGCGGCGGCGATCGTCGGCATCGACGATCCGAGCTGCCGTGACATTTTCGATGGTTTGCGATGCGCCGGCGGGGTGCGGGTCGTTCCGATTTCAGTGACGCGGGAAGCGCCCGGCGGCGTCTATGCCGAAGGCAGCTGGCTGATCGACGCGACGGGAGAGCGGCCGGAGCGGGTTCTCGACCTGGCCGCGGCCGAGCGCCTGCCGGGATCGCACAATGCGCAGAACGCGGCGGCGGCTTACGCCGCCACGCGCGCGCTCGGGGTCGAGCGCGACACCGCGGCGGCGGCGATCCGGTCGTTTCCCGGTCTCGCGCACCGCCAAGAGCTGGTCGGAACGATCGGCGGGGTGCGGTATATCAACGACTCAAAGGCGACCAACGCCGACGCCACCGAAAAGGCGCTTGCCTGCTACGAAGCGATCTACTGGATCCTCGGCGGATTGCCAAAGGCCGGAGGCATCGCCTCGCTGACGCCGTATTTCGGGCGCGTGCGGCACGCCTACCTGATCGGAGCCGCGACCGAGGAGTTCGCGGCGACACTTGGAGATGCGGTGAAGTTCAAGCGTTGCGGCGAAATGGCCGCCGCGCTTGCCGCCGCGCATGAAGAGGCGCAGCGCGACAGTATGCGGGGCGACGGGGCTCCAGGGGCGGTTGTCCTGCTGTCACCGGCCTGCGCGTCTTACGACCAGTTCCCGAATTTTGAGGTCCGCGGCGACCGTTTCCGGCAGCTGGTTGCGGGGTTGCCTGGGACAGGGCGGCGTGAGGGGCGGTCATAATGTTCGCGCGTATCGACCGGCGACCGATCGCTCGCTGGTGGTGGACCGTCGATCGCTGGACCTTGGGCGGGCTGATCGCGCTGGTCTTTTTCGGCACGGTGATGAGCATGGCGGCGAGCCCGCCAGTCGCCGAGCGGCTCGGCTACAACGCGCTGTATTTCACCGAGCGTCAGCTCGCTATGACGCCGTTCGCTCTGGCGATCATGCTCGGGATTTCGCTGCTGCCGCCCCGCACCGTCAGACGGGTCGCGTTCGTCGTCTTCGCGGTCTCATTCGCGCTGCTCGCGGCGACGTTCGTGATCGGCGTCGAGATCAAGGGAGCGCGGCGCTGGATCAACCTGCCGGGCCTGTCGCTGCAACCTTCCGAATTCGTCAAGCCGAGTTTCGCCGTGTTGGCCGCGTGGCTGTTCGCGAAACAGAAAGAAACGCCTAGCTTTCCGGGGAACGCGGCGTCGATCGCGCTGTGCCTCGTGATCGTCGCGATGCTGGCCAAACAGCCCGATCTGGGCATGGCCGTCGTTGTCGCGTCGGTGTGGCTGGGACAATTCTTTATGGCGGGACTGCGTCTCTACTGGGTCGCGGCCGGCGGCATCGCCGGCGTGTCCGGACTCGTCGGCGCCTATCTCCTGCTGCCCCACGTGACGAGCCGAATCGATCGCTTTCTCGATCCGTCGGCCGGCGACAGCTACCAGGTCACGCGCGCGATGGAGGCGTTCGCCAATGGCGGTTTGTGGGGACGCGGGCCGGGCGAGGGGCGGGTCAAGGACGTGCTGCCGGATGCGCACGCCGATTTCGTTTTCGCGGTGGCCGGCGAGGAGTTCGGCGTCATCGTCTGCGTGCTGATTGTTGCCGTGTTCGCGTATGTCGTTCTGCGCGGTCTGTTACGGGTGCTGCAGGAGGAGAACCTGTTCGTCATTCTTGCCGCGGCCGGGCTGCTGATGCAGTTCGGGTTGCAGGCGATCATTAATATCGCGTCGGCGCTGCACCTGATCCCGACCAAGGGCATGACGCTGCCGTTCGTATCGTATGGCGGTTCGTCGATGCTGGCGCTGGCATTCGGCATGGGCATGATGCTAGCCCTGACACGGCGCCGCCTCGGCGGGAGCGAGGCATGAAGCCGTCAACATCCGCTGGAGCCGGTCCGCGCTTCGTACTCGCCGCCGGCGGCACTGGTGGGCATTTGTTTCCGGCGCAGGCGGTGGCCGAGAGGCTTGTGGCCGCTGGGGCACGGATCGTCCTCGCGACCGACCATCGGGCCGACGCGTTCGCTCAAGCGGTACCGGGTGTCGAGATCTGTCAAGTCTGGGCCGGACGGATCGGCGGCGGACCGATCGGGGTTGCTCGCGGCGTCGCCGAAACCGCGGTCGGGATCGTGCAGGCGCGCCGGCTGTTACGGCGGCTGGCGCCGGAGGCGGTGGTCGGTTTCGGCGGCTATACGTCGATTCCGACGATGCTGGCGGCGATCCGCGCCGGCGTTCCGACCGCAATCCACGAACAGAACGCCGTGCTCGGCCGCGCCAATCGCCTGTTGGCGAGCCGCGTCTCGCAGATCGCGACCGGGTTTGCCGTGACCGCCGGTTTGCGATCGGACGACAGGGTGCGCGCTGTCCATACCGGAAATCCCGTGCGACCCGCCGTGCTGGCGGTCGCTGGCGCCGAATACCGGCCCCCGCGGTCCGGCGAGCCGATCGAGGTGCTGATTACCGGCGGCAGCCAGGGAGCGCGGATCTTCGCCGATATCGTGCCGGCGGCGCTGGCTTTCTTAGCTCCGACGATCCGGGGTGCGCTACGCGTCAGCCAGCAGGCGCGCCCGGAAGACTGCGACCGGGTGACCGCGCGACTGAACGAGGCTGGCATCGCCGCCGAGGTTAGCAGCTTTTTTACCGATATCCCGCAGCGGCTGGCGCGCGCGCAGCTTGTGATCTGCCGCTCCGGGGCCTCGACGATCGCGGAGCTGGCGGTGATTGGGCGCCCGGCGCTGCTCGTCCCCTATCCCTACGCGACCGACAACCACCAGACCGCGAACGCCCGCGCTTTCGCCGAGGCGGATGCGGCGTGGGTCGTTCCACAATCGGAATTTACCGCGGCGCGGCTGACCGGGTTGCTGACCGAGCTTTTTACCGATCCGACCGGTCTGCGTCATGCCGCAACGCGGGCGCGCCGGTTCGCGCCAGACGAGGCGGCCGACCGGCTCGCGTCTCTGGTTATGGACGTGGCGGCGTCCCGCTCCGCGGGCGTGGAGCGCGCGGCATGAGATCGCTGCCGGACTCGATAGGGCCGATCCATTTTGTCGGGATCGGCGGCATCGGGATGAGCGGGATCGCCGAGGTGCTGCATAATCTCGGCTACCGGGTGCAGGGAAGCGATCAGGCCGAGGGTGCCAATACCCGCCGCCTTGCTGGGCTGGGGATCCCGGTCAGGATTGGTCATGCTGCGGAAAATCTCGATTCGGCCGAGGTCGTCATAATCTCCTCGGCGGTCAAGCCCGACAACCCGGAAATTGTCGCCGCCCGGGCACGCCGGCTGCCGGTCGTGCGCCGGGCCGAGATGCTGGCCGAGCTGATGCGTCTCAAGCGCGCGATCGCGATCGCCGGCACGCACGGCAAGACAACGACGACCTCGATGATCGGCGGCCTGCTCGAAACCGCCGGGCTCGATCCGACCGTGATCAATGGCGGCATCATCAACGCCTACGGCACCAATACGAGGCTCGGAACCGGTGACTGGATGGCGGTCGAGGCCGACGAGAGCGATGGCACGTTCACGCGATTGCCGGCTACCGTTGCGATCGTTACCAACATAGATCCCGAGCACCTCGATTTTTATGGCGACATCGCTTCCCTGCACCAGGCATTCGAGATTTTCGTCTCGAATATTCCGTTTTACGGCTTTGCCGTTTTATGCCTAGATCACCCAGTCGTGCAGGGCCTGATCCCGCGCGTCTCGGACCGTCGCATTCTGACTTACGGGTTCGGCGCTCAGGCCGATTTCCGCGCGATCAACGTCCGGCTTGGCGCGGACGGCAGCCGGTTCGACGCGGTGATCGCGGAACGGCACGGTGGGAGCGCGCGCCATATTTCGGAGCTGATGCTGCCGATGTTCGGCGAGCATAACGTGCAGAACGCGATGACCGTGGTCGCGGTGGCGGACGAATTGGGCATCGGCGACGAGGTCGTGCGCGAGGCCTTGCGCAAATTCGCCGGCGTGCGGCGGCGGTTTACCAAGATCGGCGAGTGGAACGGTATCGCGATCATCGACGATTACGGCCATCACCCGGTCGAAATCGCGGCCGTGCTAAAAGCGGCGCGCGCGGTGGCGGCGGGGCGCGTGATCGCGGTCGTGCAGCCGCATCGCTACACGCGGCTGGCCAATTTGTTCGACGGGTTCTGCACCTGCTGCAACGACGCCGATATTGTGCTGGTCGCCGACGTATATCCGGCCGGCGAGGCGCCGATCGAAGGCGTGTCGCGGGACGCGCTGGTTTCCGGGTTGCGCGCCCACGGTCACCGCAGCGCCCGGCCGCTCGACGGGCCGCGGGAGCTGGCGCCGTTGTTGCGGGCGGAGGCGCGGCCGGGCGATATGGTCGTGTGCCTCGGCGCCGGCTCGATCACGAACTGGGCAAGCGCGCTGCCTGGGGAACTGGCACAATTCGATGCCCGGAGCCCGGTTGCGTGAGAGCTACGCGACGGTCGCGGCATGCTCCCTCGCCCCCACCGGGGGAGAGGGTTGGGGTGAGGGGGCAAACAGCCGGTCCGGCGGCGCTACCCTCACCCGGCCGCCGCCGCGCGCTGGCCCCTCTCTCCCGCATTGCGGGAGAGAGGCTCGGCGGGCGACTTGCGGGTAATGCCGGATCATGAATGGCGGCGGCCTGATCGAGCGGCTGCCGCTCGTGCGCGGGCGGCTGACGGCGAACGCGTCGATCGGGCCGTTGACGTGGTTCCGGGTCGGCGGGCCAGCGGAGGTATTGTTCCGGCCAGCCGACGCCGACGATCTCGCGGGCTTTCTGGCGGCGCTGCCGCGCGGTGTCCCGGTAACCACGATCGGGGTCGGCTCGAACCTGCTGGTGCGCGACGGCGGCATCAGGGGCATTACCGTGCGGCTCGGCCGCGGTTTCGCCGAGGTAAAGGCAACCCCGAAGCTGGTCGAGGCCGGGGCCGGAGCTCTCGATCTGAATGTCGCGCTGACCACGGCCGAGGCTGGCGTCGCGGGTCTCGAATTCCTTTCCGGCATACCCGGTACGATCGGCGGCGGGTTCCGCACCAATGCCGGCGCTTATGGGCGCGAGTTCAAGGACGCGCTGATCTCGGCGGAGGTGATCGATCGCGGCGGTATCAGGCATACGATCCCGGTCGATCGAATGGGTCTGTCGTATCGGCATTCCGAGATCGACCCGGACTGGATTTTCATCGCCGCGCGGTTTCGCGCCGAACCCGGCGATCCGGCCGCGATTGCCCGCCATATCGAGGAGATCCGGGCGGCACGCGAGGCCTCGCAGCCGATTCGCGCACGCACCGGCGGCTCCACCTTCGCGAACCCGCCCGGTCATCAGGCTTGGCGTCTGATCGATGAAGCCGGTTGTCGCGGCTTGGCCCGCGGCGGCGCTATGGTTTCGGAAAAGCATGCCAATTTCCTAATCAACACCGGCAACGCAACCGCCGCCGACATCGAAGGACTGGGCGAAGAGGTACGGCATCGGGTGTATGATCTCTGCGGCATCATGCTCGAATGGGAGATCCGCCGGATCGGGGAGCCGGCGGCGGGCATGTCCGCGGGAACGGGATGATCAAGCGCAGGCAGGCTCCCAAGGCACCATCTTCCCGGCCGCCGCTGCGGCGCCGCCGGCGTCCGATCGTGCCGATGCTGCGCCGCGCCGTGCGGTGGTCTGGGCTGGTCGCGCTTGCCGGGCTGGTCTATGGCGGGTTCGCGCTGAGCCGGTCGCCGAGTCGCGACGCGCTACTCGCCGATGCGGCGGATCGGGTCATCGCGGTGACCGCTTCGCTCGGCATGGTGGTCGAGGACATCGAGGTCGAGGGTCGCGAAACGACCGATGCCGCCATGATCATTGGATCTCTCTCGGCCCGCCGCGGTACACCGATTCTCGCGGTTGATTTATGGCGGGCAAAAGCGGAGCTGGAAAAGCTGCCTTGGATCCGATCCGCGGCCATCGAGCGGCGGCTGCCGCACACGCTGCATGTGCGGCTTACCGAACGCCGGCCGCTGGCGCTGTGGCAGCACGAGGGCAAGCAGGAATTGATTGACCGGCAGGGGGAAGTGATACCGGGCGCCGATGTGGGCCGCTTCGCGCGTCTGCCGCTGGTCGTCGGTGACAACGCCGCGATCCGCGCTGCGGCGCTGGTCGAGATGCTGGGGCGCGAACCGGCCCTCGCCGCCCGGGTTACCGCCGCCGTCCGGGTTGACGACCGCCGCTGGAACCTGCGCATCGACGAATCGATCGAGGTTTTGTTGCCCGAGGAGAACCCCGACGCCGCCTGGGCGCAGCTGGCCGCGTTCGAGCGGCGCAACAACCTTCTCAAACGCGACGTACAGCGGGTCGATATGCGTCTGCCCGGCCGTCTGGTCGTACGGGTCAATGCCCCGCCCGTCGCCAAGGAAGCCGCCCCGGCAAAGCCGCGCTCTCCGGGAAAGAACACGTGAAGCACGTCGCCGCGAAACAACGTTCCGTGCCGGCGTCGAACGGCAATGTCAACCCGCCGCGTCCGGCGCAACGCTCGATCCCGGTGCGGCCGCGCGGCAGCACCGTCGCGGCGATCGACATCGGCACGACGAAGATCTGCTGCTTTATCGCCCGCGTCGAGAACGAACCGCGCATCCTCGGTGTCGGCCAGCAGCTTGCTCGGGGCGTGCGCGGCGGCACGATCATCGATCTCGAAGCGGCCAGCGCCTCGATCAGCGGCGCGGTGCATACAGCCGAGCAAATGGCGGGGCAGCAACTCGACCGGGCTGTCGTCAACCTGTCAGGCGGCTACCGTACCTCGCGCACCGTTAGGACCGAGATAGCCGTCGGCCGGCGCGAGATCGGCGATGGCGATATGCGCCAGGTGCTCGAACGCGGCTATGCGACGCGGGATGCGCCGGATCGTCAGGTGATCCACTCGATCCCGGTCGGGTTTTGGATCGACGACAGCCGGGGGATCCTCGATCCACGCGGCATGACCGGTGAGCGGCTCGGTGTCGACATGCATGTCGTCACCGCCACGAATGCTGCGGTGCGCAACCACACGGCGGCGCTCGGACGCGCGCATCTCGAAGCCGAGGCGCTGGTTGTCAGCCCTTACGCCGCGGGCTTGGCCTGTCTCGTCGAGGACGAGAAGGACCTCGGGGTCACGATTGTCGACATGGGCGGCGGCACGACGACGATCGGCGTGTTTTTCGGCGGCAATCTGATTTTCGCCGATGCGGTCCCGGTCGGCGGCATGCATGTGACGCACGATATCGCGCGCGGCCTGTCGACGCCGCTAGCTCATGCCGAGCGCCTCAAGGCGCTGTTTGGCAGTGCGATCTCGTCGACGCTGGACGAGCGCGAGATGATCGCGGTGCCGCAGATTGGCGAAGAGGAGAACAGCCAGGTCAGTCACGTGCCGAAATCGCTGCTCGTCAGCATCATCGCGCCGCGGCTGGAGGAGACATTCGAACTCGTGCGTGGCCGGTTGGACGCGAGCGGCAGTGATCGGGTCGCCGGACGCCGCGTCGTGCTGACCGGCGGTGCCTGTCAGTTGCACGGCGTCCGCGAGTTGGCCGGTCTTATTCTAGACAAGCAGGTCAGGATAGGCCGGCCGATGCGGGTCAAGGGGCCGGCGGAAGCCACCCAGGGCCCGGCTTTCTCGACCGCCGCTGGTCTCTTGCATTTCGCCATGTCGGAGCGCGCCGAATCGCCGCGACTGGGGCGTATCGCGCAGCGCGGGATTTTCGCGCGCGTTGGACACTGGATGCGCGAAAATCTTTGAGTTTGCTTGGATTCCGACTCGGCATCGGGTACCCGTTCGGGGCAGGGGCGTCGGTTCGGGTCGCTTCGCGGGCGCCACCGGATCCGCAACGCGCGGGTCGATTGGCGCGATCCGGGCAATAGGGGAATTGTCGCAGCGGCTCGCGACGAGGCGGGCAGGGCGGGGACGGGCATCATCACAGCCGCGCAGGCGTGGAGGGGCGAAATCATGATCAATCTCAGCATCCCGAAGGACGAGCAGGAGCTAAAGCCGCGTATCACCGTCATCGGGGTCGGCGGCGCCGGCGGCAACGCGGTCAACAACATGATCCGCTCGAACCTGGTCGGCTGCGAATTCGTCGCGTGCAATACCGATTCGCAGGCGCTGCAACTGGCGGCGGCGCCGCGCAAGATCCAGCTCGGCGCCGGCGTCACGCGCGGGCTCGGCGCCGGCGCTCGGCCGGATGTCGGACGGGCCGCCGCCGAGGAGGCGGTCGATGACATTCTCGAAGCGATGCAGGGCTCGAACATGGTGTTCATCACCGCCGGGATGGGCGGCGGCACCGGCACCGGCGCGGCCCCGGTTATTGCCCGCACGGCGCGGGAATCAGGCATCCTGACGGTCGGGGTTGTTACGAAGCCGTTTCAGTTCGAGGGCGTCCATCGCATGCGCATCGCCGAAGCGGGGATCGAGGAACTGCAGAAATACGTCGATACGCTGATCATCATCCCAAACCAGAACCTGTTCCGTATCGCCAACGAGCGCACGACGTTTGCCGACGCGTTCAAGATGGCCGACGACGTGCTGCATGCCGGGGTGCGCGGCGTCACCGATCTGATGGTGATGCCGGGGCTGATCAATCTCGACTTTGCCGACATCCGCACCGTGATGAGCGAGATGGGCAAGGCGATGATGGGAACGGGCGAGGCCGATGGCGAGCGCCGTGCGATCGACGCCGCCGAGGCCGCGATCAACAATCCGCTTCTTGAAGACGTATCGATGAAGGGGGCGCGCGGCGTCTTGATCAACATCACCGGCGGTACCGACATGACGCTGTTCGAGGTCGACGAAGCCGCCAACCGCATCCGCGAGGAGGTTGATCCCGAAGCCAACATCATCTTCGGCTCGACCTTTGATGAAAAGCTGGCGGGGAGCATGCGCATCTCGGTTGTCGCGACCGGCATTGAGGCTGAGGCGCATCAAGAGCAGGCCCGTGCCGCGATCGCAGCCCGCTCGGCCGCGCCGGAGGTCGCGGCGCGCGAGACTGGAACCGGCTATATGCAGCCGGTGCTGACGCAAAACGTGGCGGTTCCGGCATCGCGCGGCGAGCCTCGGATCGAACCGGCCGCCGCCGAGAAGCGGGCCGAAGCGACGGGCGAACCGGTTTTGCCGGCGGCCAGCGCGGCCGAGAGCGCGGCTATCCGCGGCGGTGCATTTATCGCGCCCCGGCCCGTCGATCCGGGTCCGGCCCGGCCGGCTCCGCTCGCGCAACCGGCCGTGCCTCCGGCCGGGGAAAG